>Ga0209225_1000010_pt1 | contig 233363 bp, 259 predicted proteins | sample WasSprMetagenome_FD_184732 | JGI IMG/M metagenome (GOLD analysis project Ga0209225, IMG submission 184732) | Sulfidic aquatic microbial communities from Washburn Spring, Yellowstone National Park, USA - WS (SPAdes) (version 3) | ecosystem: Environmental > Aquatic > Thermal springs > Hot... | reverse complement strand
AACATCAAAATTTTCGCATTTTAAAAATTCTCTGAAATTAAAAGGATAATTTTCAAATTCTAAATATCTTCCTGTCAAATGGGTTGCAAGTTCTTTACTCAAAAGTTTAGCATTAGAACCTGTAATTACCAAATTGTATCCTCTCCTTTGCAAGCTATTTATCCAAAGCTCCCAGCCATTAACATTTTGGATTTCATCAAGGAGAAGTAATTTTACATCGCCGTATATTTCCCTTAGTGCAGACAAGATATCATCAAGTTTTTGTTCTGTTAATTCTTTTTCATCAAAGTTCACATACCCAAAGTTTTTATCCTTAAGTAAAAGGAAAGCTAGAGTTGATTTTCCACTCCTTCTAACTCCTGTAACTACTTTAACTATCTCATTTTCTAAAATTTTCTTCAGCTTTTCTAATACTTCCCTCTCAATAATCCTTTGCTTCATCCTTTCTTTTATTTCTTCTTTCTGTCTTGCAATTATATGCCCTAGATTGTTCATAATTTATATTTAACTGAACAATATTTTAAGTTTTTGTTCACTTAAATCAATCATTCCACAAAGGAAGAAATTTTTAATTAAAAACAAATATTGTGTGCTTGGTGATGATGTAAGTTTAGGTAAAACATTCAAGTCAAAACCTTATTTCTTTATTTTTAATTTTTATCTTCCCTTAAATCCCAAATTCAATAATTTTTAAAATACGTTAATCAAAATATTTTTATAATTAAAAAATGACCAAAAATACAAATATATGTTCAATATAGATACCAACTTATTTTTCTTGTTTTTAGTTTTTAACCCATCTTTCTCAAACGTATAGATAATTTGTGAAACTTTTAAGAAGCAGTTTTTGATACATATGTATCTTTTATGAAACAAGTTTCTAAACCTTTTTTTATTTCACAAAGCATTTCTGTATCGTTCTCTCCTTAAAGGCGGAATTTATTCGTATCGTCGATAACAAGCAAACTACTTTAAAACAGCATCTTAATTCAAAATTTTAAAACCTATTTCAACCTTATCGCTTCAAGATTTCTCGGTGCTACTGCTTCTATCCTGAAAAGCTTATGCACGCCCTTAGCAAAGCTTACCGCTTTTTGTGGCTCACCATGCACTACTACTATCTTGTCAGGTCTGGCAGAAAGCCTACTTATGTAGTTAATAAGTTGCTTATAATCAGAATGGCCAGAAAGCCCTTCTGCTGTATAAACTTCCATGTTTAGAGCAACAGAAACAGTCTTGCCATTTTCTGTTTTAACAGGAACTTCCTTCCATCCTTTCTGTATCCTTCTTCCAAGAGTTCCTTCACAGTTATGAACTATAATATTATTTGCTACGAAATTGTGGTACGGATTTGATGTAATATCATATAGATAACCTTTGAACGGAATTCTTTCTATCTTCTTTATTTTTACAAGCTTTAGGTTCATTTTAGAACACCATAAGGAAAATTCATTATCTCTTCATTTGTTAACCTGTGTTTCGGTCTCCATTCACATTCGCTCTTTATGAATTGCCCCTTCTCATTTCTTTTCAAAATAGATTCCCTCTTTTCAAGTAGTCCTAATTTCCAAAGCTTATTTAAATGCCTGTTTAGTTGATTACTGCGCTTACTAAGTTTATTACCATTAATTTTTAAGTACTCATATATTTCTGATGTTTTCTTCCAACTGCCGCTATTTAAAAATTGCAAGATCATTCTTTTTGTGGTATAATAACCTTTTATCTTGGGTTTGAACTGTTTTATCATTTTAGGTGAGGGTCCAAAGAGCTTTCTAACCTTGTTTACGTCCTCTATTACAAGGTATTGCTCACCTTTCCTATTTCTGGAACTATTATGGATATGTGCACTTAAACCGTTCAAGTTCGCAATTTTTTGAAGATCTTTAAGAAGCTCGCTAGCGTTCTTTTGGTGTATACAAATTCGTGACCCTTGAATGCTACCATCACTTTCATAAAGACCCTTCAGCAAAAATATCGAATTTTTGTCATTAATGATAGCCTCTGATAATCTCTTTTTATCAAAACCTTGCTCTAACAATTTTCTAACGATTATCGCAGGTATATTCATCGAATATTCTAAACCAGTTTTTCTCTTTCTGCAAGATATTTTTATTTTCTTTTTTGAAATTTTTTCGCAAATCCTTTTTGCTCTCTTCATGAGGCTCAAATCAAAGTTAAACAATATCATGTGGGAATATTTTCCTCTATCTAAGTAATAAGTTCCGTCTCCTATCAATAACCCGTGAAGCTCTAAAAGCTCTTTATTCATGTTTTAACACCCATACTTCATCGTTTAGAGTTAAGTCCTTGGCAAGCTTCCAGGTGTAGTTTTTTGTTAATACAGGATGATCTGGAGATAAAAATATTTCATTACCATCTTCAGTTTCGATTCTTAAAATTTCTCCGTCATAAAATCTTCTTGAGCATATGTTCGAGAACCCACTCTGAAGTTTTCTAAGATTTGGATTTAAACTTAATAAAGTATTATCTATGCCTCTTAGCTCGATATTGCCTCCTATAAGTTTTTTCCCAGACTTAAACAATTTTCTAATTTCCACAGAACCGATATCTAAGCTAACTTCTGTGTCTCCTCTAACACATTGATATCCAACAAATATCATAGTATTCTTCGGATCTTCAGCTAAAGCTCCCAAATGCTCTAGAATAGGGCCACCATTAAGCATGCCTGAAGTAGAAATTATCATGCAAGGCTTATCTTCCCAGGCTTTTTCTCTTTCTTCCTTAGAAGCTATTCTCTTGAATATAGGGCTTAAGAAAGGATTTTCTCCTGCAAATATTTTCCTTTGCATGCTTTTTCCAAAGTATTCAGGATAAGCAGTAAAAATGCCGTTAGCATCCCATATCATTCCATCAAGATAAACGGGATATTGAAAGCTATTCTCTACAAGAATTGTCATAAGCTCTTGAGCTCTTTCTACTGAAAAGCTTGGGACTAGACAAATTCCTCCTCTTTCCATCGTCTTGTTCACAACATCCATAAGCTGCTTTTCAACTTCAGGCCTAGGCGGAAAAACATCCTCGCTACTGCCATAAGTGCTTTCTATGATTAAAGTTTCTACTCGCTGAAAATCTGTAAAAGCTTGATCTAACAAGTTTGTCTTTCCAAACTTTTGGTCTAAAGCATAGACTATGTTGTGCAGACCTTCGCCTATGTGCAAATGAACCAATGCGGAGCCAAGGATATGGCCTGCATTGTACAGTGCAAGCCTTACATCAGGAGCTATATCAGAAACTTCTCCATAATCTAAAGTTATTGCATGCTTTACCGCTTCTTTAACACCCTTAGCAGTGAACAAAGGATTTGTTGTGTTCTTTTGCATCACGTCTATATAATCAAGCCAAAGCAAAGTAGCTAAGTCTAGAGTTGGTGTTGTCAAGTAAAGTGGGCCATCAAAACCCCTTTCATACAGAATTGGGATTGCTCCTATATGGTCCAAGTGGGCATGAGAAACTACTATTGCATCTAGCTCTGTGTAATCAAACTCTTTTGTGTTAAAAATTGGAAAAACTTCAGAATTGGTAGCTCCTGCCTTTATTCCACAATCTATTAAAACTTTAGACTTGGGAGTTTCAACAAGCATGCAACTCCTTCCAACTTCTCTGCAACCACCTAAGCATACTATCCTGATCCAGTCTCTGCTCGCTTTTCTTTCGCTAAAAATGCTTTCGCCAATTCTGTTCAAGAACTCTTTTCTAAACTTAACTTCTGAGTGCATCATCTTCCTTATAGCTTCTACAACATCAGACTTGATGCCTGGTATCCTTTCAACTCTAGGAGCCCAGAAAGTTTCTTTTTTTATCTGTTTTAAAGTTTCTCCACCTTTACCTATAACTAGACCGGGTTTTTCAGCAACTATGACGACAATACTTCTTTCAGGCTCAAAGTATATGCTCCTTATGTTCGCTTCCTCAGGAACTAGCTCCTTTATTTTTTGCTTCGTATACTCTTGATCCATTGTTATGCTCAAGTCTGCTCTTACTTCTATCCTTTTCTTGACTTGGTTTACTGCTTCTCTTATGTCAGGCTCGCAAGATTGGAAGAACTCTCTGTCCTTTGTATAGGCAACTATTTCTGAACCTTCTAATTCTAGCCTGTCTATTTTTGGAGGTAGTAAAGTCTTAACTCTTTCCAGAATTTCCATCCTTATCACAAAACTTTACTTCGACAATTCTTGCCTTGTAATCTTTATTCCTTCTTTTGAGATAACTGCTATGTCTATAGCCTTTCCACCAGAACCTATGTCACGCTCTATCGCTGACTTAATTGCACGAACAGCAAGCTTTATGCCATCTTCTATCGACATTCCTTCCTTAAAGTTGTCCTCTAAAACACCTAGAGCTATGGGTGAGCCGGAGCCTGTGGAAAAGAACTTCTTCTCTTCTTCTACCCCACCTATTGCATCCAAGTCGTATATCCTAGGCGCATCATCATAACCAGCAATTATCAGTTGCACATAGTAGGGAAAGTACTTGCTTCCTTGAAGAATGTTTGCTAAGAGAGTGGCGGCACCCTTTACAGAAAGTCTTCTCTTGTTTTCTAACTCGAAGATCTTTAGTTCAGCTTGCATGTACCTAGCAAGAGTTTGCGCATCCCCGCTTACACCAGCTATTGTTAAAGCTATATGGTCTGCTATAGGTATTATCTTTTCTGACTCTTTGCTAGCAACCAAGTAGCCCATAGTAGATTTTTTCTCAGCTGCTAGCACTACTCCGTCCTTGCATACGATACCAACAGTAGTAGTTCCAGTCTTTTTCACTTCAGGTTTTTCTTTCAGTAGTCTCACGAAAGCATCACCAGAAATTGATAATCATAATTGGAAAATTATGCTTAAATATTTAACGTTCTTTCTGCCTAGTAGGATTTGGCAACATAAACAACTTGTTTCGCTTCCTTCTTACACCAAATACAACTTCCAAAAACTTTTTCTTTCTTACCAAACAAAGTGCCTCTTATAGTTCCTCCTTCAGTCTCAGCTTTTATGTAATCAGCACACTCTTTACTCCCGCACCAATTCACCTTTACAAACCCACCTTTTTCTTCCAAAATCTTCTTGAGAGTCTCAAAATCTTTTGCTTCATGCAAATTTTCCTTGAAAAACTTATCAGCTTTCTTGATCAAGTTAGATTGAATTTCATCCAAAAGCTTTCTTAAAGATTTTACCAATTGTCTGTCTTTAACAACAAGCTTCCCTCCTGTATCTCGTCTTGCAACAACAACCTGCTTTTTCTTCACGTCTATAGGTCCAATTTCAATCCTTACTGGTACACCTTTCAACTCCCAGTAATTGTACTTCCAACCAGGCGTATACTCTTTTCTTTTGTCAAAATAAACCTCAAACTCGTTTTCTCTTAAAACTTTTTCCACTTTTTCTGCTTTTTCCATCACTTTTTTGTCATCTTTCCCAAGAATTGGAACTATGACAACATGAATAGGGGCTATTTCAGGTGGTAGTACAAGACCTTTATTATCGCCATGAATTGCAATCAAAGCGCCCAAAATCCTCCAGAAAGCAGGGCCATAACAAGTTTGCCAAGCATACTTCGTTTTTCCATCCTTATCTACAAACTTAATGTCAAATGCTTTAGAAAAGTTTTGACCTAAAAAATGGGTGGAAGGTAGTTGAATTGCTTTACCATCAGGCATAATACTATCGGCAGCAAAAGTGCTTACTGCACCCTTGAATTTATCGTGCTCAGGCCTTTTAAAGAAAAGGAAAGGAACAGCGCATTTCCTGTGCATCACATTCTCTGTAGTTTCCATGTCTTCTTTCACTTGCTCTAAAGCCTCTTCTTCTGTAGCAAAAACGTCGTGTCCTTCAATCCAGTAAAACTCTCTTCCTCTTATGAATGGTCTTGTCACGCTTTCATACCTCCAAACTTGACAAGACTGATAAGTTTTCAAAGGTAAGTCTCTCCAGCTCCTTATCCAAAGAGAAAACATGGTGTACATTGCTGTCTCGGAAGTAGGCCTGAGGGCAAGCTTTTCCTCCAGTTTTTCAAAATTTTCGCCAGCCTCTGTTATCCAGAAAACATTTGCAGAAAATTCTGCATGCTGCTTCTCTTTTTTCAAGAAGGATTCCGGAATTACAGCTGGGAACCAAACTGGCTCGTGTCCTTTTCTTTCCAATTCTTTTTCAAAAAAGTCTCTCATCTTCTTCATTATTCTAACAGACCAAGGCATATGAACTAGAAAGCCTTTAACGTTGTACCTTATATCAGCAAGCTCAGCCTTTTGCACTACTTGAGTGTACCACTCAGAAAAGTTTTCCTCCTTTTTAACAGTAATGCCTTCTTCTTCGGCCATAAAAAGAATTTAGGTTGTTAAAGAGTTAAAAGTTTTATAAGAAACTGAAAATTATTTGTTTTTCTTGACTTTCGTCAACGTGAGTAAAAATACCAATGATGCGAGAATAATTATCTGAATTACTCCTAATACTCCAAATTCAGGTAGTCTTCCTTCACCAGCTGGTGGTAGGGTTGTTGTAGTAGTTGTGGTTGTGGTGGTTGTAGTAGTAGTTGTAGTAGTTGTGGTTGTGGTGGTTGTAGTAGTTGTAGTAGTTGGTGGACAAGTTGTCTGCCCAGGATACGGTAAACCGCCACAACAGATTCCTGAGTTGGGTGGTGCACCTAGGCTTTCCCATAACACTTCTCCTGTGTAATGTTCACAACAGATTCCATAATACACTGGAACTTTGCATATTGGTGTGCTAACAGCAATAGATATCTTTTCACCCAAAGCTAAGAAAACCAATATCAATAAAAAGATTTTTGTAGTTTCCATAAATTAATTACTGGTTTTTAACTAATTTAATGTTGAGTAACTTGGAAAAAAATTCGTTAACATCTTAGCAAGGTAATTTAGCTTATTACTAACATTTAAAAGATATAGAAACATGCGATACTAAACCTCTGTAAACCGAACCATCAGCATAGGTTACTTTTACTTCTGGACATTCTACTTTGTACATATAGTTTCCTAAGTTTATGATACTAGCAGCTCTCATCGTTGCACCAGACCATTCACTGCCACCACCACCAGCGATGTATAAAACACCCCAATAACTACAATTTCCTACCACTTCACAAGCACCCCCAGGTAAGAAAATTATCTCCCCATACTTCATCACGCCATGAATATCTGCAGAAGTAAAAGGCAGAGCAGGTTCGTATAACACTATATGGCCTGTAACTGGTGTAGCCTGAGCTTTTGCAAACAAATTGCCAGTAGCTGAAATAAAAACAGAAAACGCTATCATTAAAACAGCTACAACAATAGAGGATATCAATACCTTATTTGTCATAATAATATTTTGTTTTATAACTTAATATAAAGATTATGGAACTCGCTCGAGAGGAACGTATCATATTATTTTACTCTTTTATCATCTTACTTGGAATAGCAATATGTTATTCCATAATTTCAGCCCTATTAAGAACGAATAAATTCTTGGTAACTGTAACCTCTAACAGTATGGAACCTACGCTAAAAAAAGGGGACATAGCAATTATAAAAAATGTAGAAGATATAAGAGTAGGGGATATAATTGTGTTCGAATCCAGAGGCGATTTATACATTCATAGAGTTGTTGGAATAGATCAAGAATATTATATAACCAAAGGTGACGCCTACTCTTATCCAGACTTGGGAAAAATCAATAGAGAAAGAATTCTAGGAAAGGTTGTAGCAAAAATACCTTATCTTGGCTATTTAAATATCTTTTTAGAGGGAAAGTTATGAGAATTAATGTTTTGATATTTGTACTCTTAATATTTAGCCTACTTTGTCTCTTTTACGGAGTTTTTAGAATAGCTCAAGCAGAGAACACTTTCAGGGTTACCGTATATGCGGTGAAAAGCTTATTACAACAGTCAGAAAGAGGGGTAACGACTGTGCCCGTGCCAGACTATCACCTTGTTATTGTTTTTTTCCGTATTTTCATTGTTAGTAGGAATTGTTTTGGGCTTCCTGATAGACGAGTTACTTAAAAATATTTAAAAGCTAATTCTTATCTTTGAGGTGAAACATGAAAATTGCTATACTGTCAGACTTCCATCTAGGGTTTTCCTTTGGCCCTGAGACTGATAGAGACAGTTTTGAAAATGCAGAAGAAGCTGTAGAAAAGGCTTTGGATTCAGACTTGCTGATAATAGCTGGAGATATATTTGATTCTAGGTCTCCAAAGACGCAGTCATGGGCAGATGCTCTCAAGATACTCAGCAAACCACTTTTAAGAGAATCTACAGGTGTAAAGCTTGTTTCGTGCACAAAGCAACTAAAAGAGATTTCAAAAAAGACGTTGAATCATTTACCTGTGATTGCTATTCATGGGAACCATGAGAGAAGGAGTAAAGATGAGATAACTGCAGTAGAAGCTCTGGAAAATGCAGGTATGCTTATCCATTTGCACTTGCAAACTATAGTGCTAGAAAAGGATGGTGTGAAGATAGCAGTCCATGGAATGTCTTCAGTTCCAGAAAGATATGCGAAGGATGTGCTGGATGCATGGAACCCAAAACCCTTGGAAGGATGCTTTAATATTTTGCTATTGCATCAAAGTATAGATCCTTACGTCTATTCTCCGTTAGAGCCGCCTACTCTAAACTTATCAAGCTTACCAGATGGGTTTGACCTGATTGTTGATGGGCATGTACACACCCATGCTTTAGACAAGTGTAACAGCACGCCATTTTGTGTGGTCGGCAGCACTGTTTTAACACAGCTACAAAAAAATGAGGCTGAATCAAAGAAGGGTTTTGTGAAAGTTGAGATAAAAGATAAGTTCAAGCTAGAGTTTGTTCCATTGGAAGGGTGCAGAAAGTTCTTTTACGAGGAGGTGGAAGTAGGAGAATCTCCGAGATGGCAAATAGAAAAAAAGATAGCTGAGATACTCTCGTCACAAGTTTTTAGAAAAGAACCAATCATCAGAATTAAGATTTTGGGCAAAGAAAGTGAAGTTATAGACAGAGATTTGAGAGAAATGGAAAAGAAGTTTTCTGGTAGAGCTATTCTTTTCTTCTCTAAAGAGCTTGAGTCGGAAGAAATGAGCGAAAAGATAGAGTTTTTGAGGAACCTGAGAGAGCAAAAGTTGTCTGTAGAAGAGATAGGACTGAACATACTTAAGAAAAACTTGGAAGAACTTAACTTTGAACCTGTTTTTGACCATGAAAAAATCTTTTGGTTGTTGAGTGATGAAAAGGTGGAAGAAGCTTTAAATCTAATCGTGGGAGAGCAAAAAACTTTAGATTTGTGGAAGAGGTGAAAAATTGATAACCAGAGTTAGATTGAAAAACTTCCGCTCGCATTTAGACTCTGAACTAGTTTTTTCTACTGGCACGAATGCTTTGCTAGGGCATTTGGGAAGCGGAAAAACTTCTGTACTAGAAGGTGTTTGCTTTGGGTTGTTTGGAACTACTCCTCTTTTACAGAGCAAAAAACTAAAGTTGAACGACTTGATAATGAACAAGCCAATGGTTCAAAACAAAGCAGAAGTTGAAGTAAGCTTTCAAGTAGCTGAAAAGGTTTATTCTGTAAAGCGTATCATAGAAAGGAATAAAGGAACTACTTATTCTGAGTTAAGAGAAAATGGAAAACTTGTAGAAGCACCAAACACACAAAGAGTTACAGAGCTGGTCGAGAAAATTTTAAAAGTAAACTTCGAACTTTTTTCAAAAGCCATATACTCTGAGCAGAATGCTCTGGACTATTTCTTGACCATACCAAGAGGTCAAAGAATGAAAAAGATGGACGAACTCCTGATGATAGACAAGTTTGAAGAAGCTAGGGCGAATTGCATCACTCTGGAAAATAAAATAATAGAGAGGAAAGTTGGAAAGGAGAGCATGATAGAACAGATAGATGTTGAGCAACTACAGAAGTCTATAAGCGAAATAAGAGAATCTTTACAGGCAAGGATGCAAGAAGTTGAAGAATTGAGGAAAATTTTGGAAAATGTCACTGTAGAAAAAGTAAAGCTGGAGAAAGAAGTAAGCGAAATTAAATTTTTGAGAGATCAGCTCGAAATGTTGAAAAGAGAAGAAAAAGGTATATCCGCTGCAATAGAAGAAGTCAGCAACAGCTTGAAAGTTTTAGAAAGAAGCTTGAAAGGTGTTAATTATGAAGAAGTTGAAAAAAAGATAAAAGAAGTTACTCGTTTTGTTAAGGAAGCTGAAGACACTCTTTTAGAAAAAAGCAAAAGCTATCAAAAGTTACAGGCACAACTCTCAAAAACACAAGCTGAGAGGGATGCGCTGAAAAAAGAGTTAACAAAACTAGAAAAGGAGGTAAGCGAAAAGACTAGGATAAAAGATGAGTTCGAATCGTACCAAAAAAGTATATCGAAAGATTTAGAGAAAGATATAAAAAGCAAAAAAGAACTTTTGGAGAAGGTTATAGGAAATGCAGAAGCTGCTAGAGCTAGAATGCAAGACTTGAACGATTCTTTAGCACAAATATCATCCTTAGGCGGAAAATGTCCTATCTGTGAATCGAAGCTTACATCTGCTAAAAAAAGAATGCTGATAAAGCAAAGGAAAGCGAAGATCCTTGCCCTTAAAGGAGAATTGGAAGAGCTAGTAAAAAAGAGAAAAGAAACAGAAGCTGAGCTTTTACAGCTAGAAGAAGCTCATAAAAAGTTGGAAGAGATGAAAAAAGAGTTGGAAGATTTCGATAGCTTGAAGGCTGAACTTGAGAATAATAGAAGCATATATCTAGTGCTTACCGAAAATGAGAAAAAAATGAGAAAGGAGGTTGCAAGTCTAGAAAATGAGCTTGTAAGCTTGCAAGAGAAGTATAAGGCTGCTTCAGAAGATAGACGAAAGTTAGAAATGTTAATGTTCCAGCTAAACGATTATATGGAAAAGAGCAGAAGAATTTCTGAGCTTGTTTCTCAGAGGGAAAAATGTATTGCAAAAATTGTAGAGATTGAGAAAAAATTAGAAGGAGTGGACTTAGAAAAGAAGGAAAAAGAATTTACGGATTTAGTAGGTAAAGAGAAAGAGTTGGTAACAAAAATAGTGGGAATAGAAAACGTTATAAAAGAGAGAGAAATAAGGCTGAAAGATTTGGAAAAAACTTTACAGACGGTGGAAAAAGAAAAGAAAGAAATAGAAAAGTTGGAAAAAATTGTAAGAGAGTTGAAAATTTTCGAAAAAGCTTTGACAGAAGTTCAGTCACAACTTAGAAAAGAATTTGTGACTTCTGTGAATCATACTATGAACAAGCTTTGGCCTACCCTGTATCCTTACAGAGATTTTGAAGGGATAAGGCTGAACATAGAAGAAGGGGATTATGTTTTGCAATTGTTTTCTAGGAGTGGTGGATGGATTAACGTTGAAGGGTTTGTGTCTGGAGGAGAGAGAAGCATAGCATGCTTGGCCTTAAGGATTGCTTTTGCTTTGGTCCTTGCACCTCAATTGAGGATAGCCTTCCTGGATGAACCTAGTCATAACTTGGACTCAAAAAGCTTGTCAGAATTAGCTGTGACGTTGAGAGAAAGAGTTGGCGAATTTCTCGATCAAGTCATACTCATCACACATCAAGAAGAGCTTGTAGATGCAGTAACTGGAAAGTCCTATAGGCTAGAACGTGACAAGGCTATAGATGGTGTTACAAAAGTGGAGTTGATAGAATAACTCATTTTCCTTATTCACATAAAAGCTTCCAAATCTTTAGCATCTAAACTCTTTTTGAGCTTGTACTTCATCAGAGCTTCTTCAAGCTTCATTCCTTTTTCTGTTTTTTTGCTCCTTCTTTCTCTCACTTTAACAAGAACAGGGTAGTTGACCGCTTCTCCCACCACCAAGGCTTCTCCTACTTTTAGTCCAGGTATCATGTCCAAAACGTCTTTAGTTATCCCTTCAGTACTTTCTGCTATGTGTTGCAAGTCTACAGGGTTTGTTATCCTCAAGATTATGTTTGTGTTAGCCTGACTCAAGGCTGTAGTAGAAAGTCTTTTTGGTCTTTGACTGATGAGGACTAAACAAGCGTTGAACTTTCTCCCCTCTCTTGCTATTTGCTCTATTACTCCCCGCGAAATTGCAAGCTCTTCTTCCTCACCACCAGGAGCAAACTGATGAGCTTCTTCTACGAACAAAACAAAAGGTGGAATTTTTTCTTTCCTCCTTGCATCAAAAAGTTTTCTGGCGAAGTAAGTTAACACTATTTGTCTTTCTTTCAGGTGCACAAAATCCGACAAGTCTAACACGCTTAATTGGCCAGGCTTTGCTAAATCTTCTATCGATGGTGAATCCTTGTTGCTGAAAAGTTTAGTCGAATTAAGCTCACTTAACCAAGAAACTAGAGCAACCTTAGTTTTTGGGTTCATGTTGCTGTTCTCTACTTCTTTTATCAGTTCAAACATATTGTAAGGCTTTTTCCTCTCGTACAGATTTTCAATTATTGGCGATAACTCCCTTTTTTGGACTGGAGAAATTTGAGGTATAAGTTCTGCTATGTTTGTAGCTGATAAATGGCAGGTAGCTATCGAAATGTTGCTCTTGTCATAAACTTTTGTTCTGGTTATGTAGTTTGCATCTTCTGCGAACCCTACGTACTCACCATGAGGATCTACTACTATTATAGCTGGTCTACCAAGCTCTTCTGGCCTGTCCAAAAGTTCTTCTATTATGACAGAAGTTAAGTAGCTTTTACCAGCACCCGACATTGCAAGTATTGCTAAATGTTTCTGCAAAAGTCTAGTTATGTTTAATTTCGCACTTACATTGTAGAATTCCACATTCCCTATGTTTATTCCATGCTCGTCAAAACCAAAAAATTCTGATAGAATCTTTTCGTCAATCTTATAAACCTTATCACCTGGCGACACAGGAAAGCTAACTCTTTGCTGAGTACCGTTTACGTAAACTCCTAAGGGGAAAGCATGAGCAACCAAGTACTCCCATCTCTCTACAGGAAACTGTTCGAACATCTTTCTTCCTTCTCTCTCGTATTCGCTTACAGACTCTGGATGAACAAAATATCTGTTCGTCTTGATTACTTGATCTACTCTAGCTACTAACAATCCATCTTTAGCTTGGAGTTGAACGAATTCTCCTTTTCTTACTGGTATTCCTTTGTTTTCTTTTATCACAAACCAAAACTCGTCACTGCTCGGTCCTTCAGGAGAAGATATAACCGTGCCTATTTCTTGCATAGTTTATGTTTGGCTTGGAGTAATAAATAAATTTACTCTGACTCAGAGTGAAATTTTTCTACTATTTAGATAGAATTTATTTTTCTGCTATCACATTAGAATTATGCCAAAAGTTAAACTTCTAGTAGACTACCCTGCTGCTTTCATAGAAGAGAAGAAAGCCTTGGTAATAACAGACTTACACCTAGGAATTGAGCATGAGCTATTCCGTTCAGGAATAACCATCAATCCTCAAGCAGAAAAGTTTGCAAAACTGTTGAACAAGCTAATAGAGCAACTTAGAGCAAAATATCTTATAATTCTTGGCGATGTAAAGCATGAAGTACCAGGAACGAGTTTTAGAGAACTAAAACAAATTCCAAAATTTTTTGATACTCTAGAAGACGTTAAAATTTTTATCAGTAAGGGAAATCATGATGCTGGCCTAGAGGATATACTGCCCTCTAATGTAAGCCTACGTGGAAGTAGAGGGTTCAGAATGCAGGAATATGGCTTCTTTCACGGGCATGCCTGGCCTTCTAAAGCCTTGATTCATTGTGATTATCTTTTCATGGGCCATTTGCAACCTGCAGTAGAGTTTGTCGACAGCTTTGGCTTTAGAAGCATAGAGCAAGTCTGGCTGAAAGGTAGGCTGAACAGAGAAAAAGTTAAGGAAAGGTACAAGACAAAAAAGGTAGGTAAGATTAACTTGTTAATCCTTCCTTCTTTCAACAAGCTTTCAGGTAGCCTAATTTTAAACAGGGTTCTATCTTCAGAGCTTTTAGGACCAATCGTCAGCAAAGGCTTTGCAGAACTTGAAAAATTTGATGTCCATCTTCTCGATGGAACTTACTTAGGAAAATTGGGAAGCATAAAAATTCAAGCCTGAATTTGTTTGAATTCTTCTATAACTTTTAATTCTTCTTCTGTAAGCTGGTCTTTAAACTCTGATAGCCAAGCATTTATGCTGCTTTCTGGTAAGTAAGCATAGAGTACATCTCCTTCCTCTATCTGCCTTCCAACAGTTGGTTCTTCCATGCTTATTGCTACCTTATCACCAGTTCTTGCTTCTGGAATGGTCTTACCTTCTTTCTGTATTTCTTTTATTGACCCAACTTCCTTTCCATCTTTCCTAACTAATTTTACACCACTTTTTATACAGCCTGCCAAAACTTCTACTCCTACTATGGCAGGCTTACTAGCTCTGAAAACATATCCTGGCAACAACTTTATCTTTGCAGGCCATATCAGTTTTTCCATTTTTGCCCTTCTTATCTCTTCTTTCTTCGCTTTATACCACTCTCTATAATTTTCTATAAGCCTGTAGATTATGTTACTCTCAAAAATTGTTACTCCAAGATCCTTTGCTAAAGCTTTTATCTCTTCTGGAACTTTCACGTTAAAAGCTAGTATAGCTCTTCTTAGCTCACTTGAATTTTGTGACTCTACAACATCTTCCTTGTTTACTAAACCTACTTCCGCTTTTTTAATTTCCACCTTTTCTTCGGTCAAAATCTTTATCATTGCTTCGAGGCTTCCAAGAGTATCTGCTTTTACTACTACACCATCAACATCTCTTGTAAATTCTACTTCTTCAACCTCCTTCTGAACTAGTTTTTTCACTTCCTCTACATCTTTTTCTTCTTTAACTGCCACAAGAGGAGAGCCTGCTACTACATTCTCTAGACCTGGAGCAACTATTTTAACACCAATTGCTGCACAAGCTTCCTCTACTTGCTGAAACTGCTTCTCCACTCTTAGCTCTTGCGCAGGTCTTGGCAAAAGAATAGCTTTTATCTTAGTAACTACAGGCTCTTTCCCGCCTATCACAAGATAGTCTCCTCTGTGAATACAACCATCATAAAGTATAACATCAATTGTATGCCCAAAACCTTTAGTCTCTACAACTTCTAAAATTGTTCCCCTGGAAACGTTTGAAAGAGTCAGCTTACCTTTCAAAAAGTGTTGAGCTAGACCTATAAGAACGAGCAACAAATCCTGTAAACCTTCACCAGTTATGCTTGAAACAGGTATGATTGCAACTTGTCTACTAAAATCTTCTACCTTATCAAACCTTTCGGCTTGAAAACCTCTTTCAGCAAGCTGAGCAACTATTCTGTAAACTTTTTTATCCAGGTCTTCTTTCACATCTTCTCTCTGCTTTTGAAAAGTTTCTAAGAAGGACGAACCAGGATAAGGAAACCATCCTGGCAACTTGTCTATCTTTGTTGCTGCAACTACAAAAGGGGTTTTGTATTCTTTAAGGATCTTCAAACTTTCGTCAGTTTGCTCTTGAAAACCTTCTATCACATCAACTACAAGGATTGCTAAGTCGCTTATGTTCCCTCCTCTTTTCCTCATCCCCATAAAAGCTGCATGCCCAGGACAATCTATGAGCAAAAGGCCTGGAACTTCTAGCTCGATCTTTAACTTCTCCAACAAGCTACCGCAAATTTTTTTGATTAATTCAAGCGGGATGAAAGAACATCCTGTTGCTTGAGTTAAAAAGCCAGGCTCCATCTTAAGCGCTACAGCAGTACCTCTGATTTTGTCTGCTAAAGTAGTTTTTCCTGCATCCACATGCCCTAGTAAAACAACTATCGGGCTTCTAATCTTCTCTCCCATTCTGGCTTCACCTTGTTAAAATGTTAATAATATTAACTCGCAATATTAAAATAGGGAAATGTTTATGAGTGTTACACTTAACGATTTAACTCCAATAGGTTTGTGTATAGCTACCGAAGACCTTTTTGATGCAAAAAGGTTTGTGCAGAATTTCTGCGATAATTTGCTCTTACGCGCAAGAGACCAACAATTAGAGCCTTTGATAACCTCTTTGAAGCGAGAGCTAAACAACCCTGTTGTCCAAAAGAAGTTCTTTGACGGATATAAGGCAATTCTACTGGACAACATAGACAAGATACTTTCGCTAGTATCTGGAAGGTACAGCAGAATTAATTTGAAAGCTGTAGAGAGTATAGTGAAAGAAGGAAGGGAGCTGATGAGAAAAATATTGCTAGCTAATAATTTTTTAGAGGTATCAGAGCTCCATTCAACTTTCAAATCTAAAGTTTTCTTGCCAACTTACCAACTCTTTTTAGCCTCAATAAAAGGTTAGTATGGAGGAAATAGAGCTAGAAATAGAAAGGTTGAAGTCAAAAAAGGTAGAGCTAGTAAGCAAGCTTAACCTAGCATCAGACTTTGAAGAGAAAGAAGATTTACAAGAGCAACTAGAAAGGATAGAAAAACAGATAGCTATGCTGGAAAGGTTTAGGAAGTAGCAATCCTTCTTTGCTCTGAGAGAAATACTCTAAAGTATATCCCGATGAAAACGAGTATGATTATCACTACTGCAAGTATTATCCAGAGTGTAGGATCTGAAAAGTCCACTATTTCTCCCTATATTCATATTTCTTCTTCCTTACAAATATATTTTTCAGTCTTTCCAAAAAACTCTTCTTCTCTTGAACTTCAGGCTTTTTTTCTGAAACTATTTCGGTTGGCCATAGCAAGTATGCTAGTATGCAACCAACACCAATAGCCACACCAACTATTATGTAGATTGTAAAGCTTGGAAGCCCTTTGCTTGTCTTTACTCTTTCTAGCTCCTTCCTTATTTCGGTTGGCAAGTTTCCTATGTTACTTAAAATCCTAGCAGCACCCTCATAGTCACCTTTTGCAACGTTATCCTCAGCTTGAGAAATTAACTGCTTAACAGTATTGAGTATCTCTTCAGCAGAAGAAACGTTAAAACCCATGCTCTTGGTGTTGTTTAACTCTATTTCCAACGCAAGCAGCTCAAGCTTAAAACCTTCTATGGTCTTGTTGATGTTTTCCTTAGCTTCTTTTCCAAGAGTTATTCTAAGAGTAAAGTTTGAAACAATGGTCTTGTTTATGCTGTAAGCCTTGAAAATGCCTGTATAGCTCCCTACACTTTCATTGGTTATTGTAAAGTTTATGGAAAACGTTCCGTTAGAACCTGGAGATAAGCTCATGCTCGTAGGGCTTACAGACCATGAACCTACTGAAATGTTTTCTATTGTAAAGTTGACTGTTTGCTGGATGTTACCTGTATTTCTGACTATAACTTGAGTGGAGTTAGAAGAGTTTTGCTCGACAAAAATTAAGTCAGGGACTTGAACAAAAGCTAGATCTGCAAAAGGTTGTTGAGTTATCGTTAAAATTGCAGATTCGCTGCTAGAAGTATAGTTTTGAGTTTCTTCACTAACACACGAATATATGTAGGTTCCTATTTGGAGTGTTTGAACGTCAGGATTAGAAACTTGTGTAGCATTCCTGTAAAGCTTAACTGGCACTACTGCAGTACAACTAACAGTTGTTTGAGTTCCTGATTGAACAGTCCAAGAGGGTGAAGCACTTATGTATATGCTCGGAGTTGCTTTAGGTATACTGAAAGAATTTCTGTCGGTTAACGGGAAGATATAGCCAGAAACATTTGCATAAACTTGCCAGTAGAAGCTGCCTGCTGGCAGAACTATACTGTAAGAATAGGTTGTTAGAGAAGAGTTAGTCATAGCATACCTTGTACCAGACCAGCTACCCTCTATCAACAAGCTGTCTATTACTGGAGGCGAAGAAAATGAAACAGTAAAAGTGGACGAAGAAGAGGAATAGGCACTTGGAGTAGAAGCTGTTGCAGTGTAATTTGGAGTAACAAGCACAAAGTAAGTGGAAGAATTGGAAGAGTAGTTTTCATTACCAGTGTTTACAAAAGTAAAATTATATAGGCCAAGCTTAAGAGATAGAGTAATGTTCATAGAAACAGGTTCATAAATACGAGTAGTACTGTTTTCTGGACCTGTTTGATAAATGGTTAAGTTGCCATGAGAAGCTGTTACTGAAATTGTTAAAGTAGTGTTGTTTGTTATAGAAATGTTTTGATTTAAGTTTGAATTTAAGTAAACGTTCAAAGGGTTTGGTGCCTTTGTAATGTTAAAGATGAAGCTAGAAGTTTGTGCAGAATTTCCATTCGTGTCGTTCGCATACCAGTAATACGTGTAATTTCCTGTCTTAAGGTCTCTTACAGATGTTGAATACAAGTTACCAACAGCATCGAAAGTCGTCGTGTTGCTCCCGAAAAAGAAAACAACCTTATTCAAGGCTACATTATCACTCCACGTTATGTTAAAGTAATATGTCGCATCTGGAGAATAAACAACACTCGTTGATCCTGGCCAAACATTAGACCACTGCGGTGGAGTTGTATCGTTGACTTCAAAGTTATTTGTGTAGTTTTGCATAGTATTGTTTGCACTGTCAAGCGTTATCACATTAAAATTACGTGTCCCGTTTACATCAGCCCTTATACTAAAAATAAAATTATAAGAGGTGTTAGACTGCACTTCCTTAGACCAAGACAGAGTAGAACCTTCTAGGATACATCCGTCAAGACAAGACACGAAGCTAAAATTTCCAGGAAGCGTTAAATTTATTTGTGTTATATTGTTTATTGGATCTAAGTTTGTTATATTAAGTTGCATTGGGGTTGAAACAGAAGAATTGATCACAGGTGGTGATACTGTAGCAACAAAGCTTACAGCTGTTACAGTCTGAGCTAAAATAAAGTAAACTAAAGCTATAAACATTACCTTTTTCATGTACATCTCTAAATATTTTTTACTCAGAAGAAAATAAAGCGTTAGCTTGGTCTGTCTGAACTAGTATTTTGTTGAAATTATCCTTCCAGTCTACTTGCAAGATCGTTATTTCTCCGCTGTTTAAAGGGTCTTTCGGTTTGTTTATCATTGGTGTATACTCTCCATCTACGAAGACTTTAAAGTTGCTTAAACTAAGCTTGCCTGTGTTTGCTACTGTTATTAGCAGATTGTTCTGATTGTCTCTAGCAACGTTAACTATTTCTAAGCTGTAGAAGAACTTTCTGATTGCAGAGATTGCTTCACCAGTAGTGCTCGGTATTCTTGGCAAGTACTTGCCTATGAAAGGTATTGCTTGCAAGTTTGGAAAGGAGCCAAGGATTAAGAATGAAACTATTAAAACTAGAGTTATTAGCAAAATACCGATTACCAAGTTTTTGAAGATCCTTATTCCTATATAAACGAGTATTGCTAGAATTATTATCCCAAAAATCAAGGATAATACCATATTTAAGTGTTGGTTTTTGTTGTTTAAGTAGTTTCGAACTATCGCTTAAACATTTTTCTCTCTTCTTAAATACTGATCGATGATTTCTAAACTTGGTGTTTCGTAAAGGATACTGCTAAACGCGAGCTGGAAAGGTCTATAAAGGAGCCAACGTGTATAAAATCCTGCATCCTGTTGGATATAATACTTGGAAATATTTCTTACTAATTTATTAAAATACTCCCTGGCTTCACGAGATTCCAATCCTCTTGAAAGAGCTACAAATTCTACATCCTTTTCTAGTCGTTTAAGTGTCTCAGATACTTTGGAAATATCATATGAACTAAAGCCATGCGTCCTAAAATAAATTTTAGCCATTTCCTCAACAACATCCCTTTCTTTTTCTGGAACTTCTTCCGCAATAAATCTTTGTAATGTTTTTCGCGTCTCTATAGGATCGTTCTTATAATTTATTTTTAATGTTCTCCTAACATCAAAAAATCCTCTTTTATCATAATAAGGTGGTAGAACTTTTGCCGCTCTCTCGCAAACATTCTCTACATAGTTGATAACTCTTTCAAATTTTTTGAGGTTCTCAATGCCTTTAACTGCTCCTAAAACTTTATCGAAATATCTTATATCTATGCCTTCAAGAACAGGCAAATCGAGTAAGAATTCGTAAAATTTGTATTCTTTCTTGTTTACACTTCCCTTTAACAATTCTAATGTTTTTATCTTAGCATCTTCTATGGTTATCTGAGTCTTAGGTTGAAAGAGCTTTGCAAACCTTACGAAAGCTCTGGGCTTCGGATTGAGGTTGTATAATACAAAGTCAAAAGGAGCTTGTATGTCTACACCATAATTAACAACCAAGCTACACCAATCCTCATAGCTGTATGGCGAAACTTCCCTGAAGGCCAAATAGTCGATTTTATCTGAAAATCTTTCCCACTCTTTGACATCATCACAAAAAGGTTGTGGGTGAAGACCAAACTTTGGCCAGAGCTCGTCAAACTCTTTTATTCCTAAGTCTTCTGTATAAAAGTTAACAAGATCCTCTGATACCAAAACGGCCTTTTTCCCAGCATCAACGTAATCTAACACTCCTTTCAAGAATTTAACTAACTTATTTGGGTCGAACTCTTTTTTAACAATAGCTTCGCAGACGTAATGAATATCATCAACTACTATAGCATTTGACGAACGTAACAATTCCTTTCTGTCTTGAGAATAGAGTTCAAGCCTTTCTCCCCATATTTCTGGAGATGCTATTTTAAGCGGATCTAAGAGCTCAAACTTCTTTGCATGCTCAAAAATAAACATTACAGGAACGAATTCTTTTTTTTCTGTATACTGCTCCGCTCAAAGCTTTCATTACTTGAAAAGTTTTTCCAGAACCTTTAGGGCCGAGCACAAATATAGGCCTTTTTTCATCTGAGCAAAAATAATCTTCCAGCCTGTAGCTCAAATTTTGGGCACTACTTAACTCGTTCAAGCTTTCGAAATCTAAGTTTTCTGCTCTTTCTTCAAGCAAACCCATAGTACCACTGCTGAAATTAAAAAATTTAAAAGTATATATAATTTGTGCTACCCATGAGCTGAAAGAAGTAAGATTATATTATTTAAATAGAATTATTAGTTTTCAGTCTATGTATGATGAAAGAGCAAATAAAAGGATTTGGGTAAGAGAAAGAGATAAAAAGCTAAAAACAAAATGATTTTCATGGGGAAAGGTCAGTTCGATATAAAAATTCCAAAGTTTGACTTTAGCCTTGGTTCTAAAAAGAAACGAACTTTAAGTTTAAGAGATAGGCAAATACTTTATTATAAAATACTTTATTATAAAATAGCAAAGGGTAGATGTCAAGCTTGTGGTAGGAAAATTAGCTTTGCAGAAATGCAAGTTGGTCATAAAAAAGCTTATTCTAAAGGAGGAGCAACAACTTTAGCTAATGCTGTATGTTTGTGTTACGAATGCAATAAGTTGCAAGGAACAGATAGCTTTGAAACTTTTAAAAAGAAACTTGCTGGAACTTATGGAAAAAAGACAAAAGAAGAAACAACTAAGAAAAAGAGAAGAAAAGCACGTTCTCCTTTTGGTATAGAAATGCCAAAAATAAAGTTGTCAATCTGATTTAATTCAATAGCAACATATAAACTTTTTTTGATTATGCGATTGGATAGGGTAGAGTGAGCGTAAGAAAGTTGTTAAACGCCCTCGGCGGGATTTGAACCCGCGACACCTAGCTTAGGAGGCTAGTGCTCTATCCAATCTGAGCTACGAGGGCAACGCTTCAATTTTAATTATCCGAGCCAATTAATAATTATGCTTTCTCTTAAAGAATTAAAGAAAATAGCAAGAGCTACTGTAGAAAGCATGCGAATAGGAAGAAAGCCAAACAAGGGAATAAAAAAAGCGAGAAAAAAGTTTGGTCCTGTCGTGGATAAGCTCTTAAAGCTAAATCAGTTTACAGAAAAACAGCTAAACGAAAAAGAAAGGAAAATCGTTGAAAAGCTTAAAGACCCTGAGTATGGGCCACTTATCATAGAAAAAAATAAAAATTATATGGTGAAAAAAGAAGTAGGTCAAACTGTTCGTCTTGTATATTCTTCTGTAGACAAAGAATGTGTTAAACTTGCTCAACTGATAAAAGAGGAGTGTTGGAAAAAAGGAGCTCATGTGACAGATTTAACCTACAGCTCTGAAGAATCTAGGAGACACTTGCAACTTATACCTTTTGATACAGCTGCTGAATTGCCTGAAGTTAGCAAGCTTTTTGCAGGAGCATACGACGCAAGGATCTTCCTTGGTGGTGAAGAGGATATAAACTGGACTCGTGGATTAGAAGAAAAAATAAAGATGGGTGCACCAGCTTCTCAAAAGATTCATGCAATAATAGACAGAAAAAAAGTTAGATGGTGTTATTTTGGTTGGCCTATAGAAAAGAAGCAAATGTTTGTAAACAAGAATTACTACAGAAAAGTTTTTTATGAATCTATAAAGACGACTTTCTCTCCGCTAGTAAAGAAGATTTGCGGCTATTATCGCCGTGCGCTAGAAAATTCAGACGAAATAATAATTACTGCTAAAGACGGAACAGACCTAAAGTTTAGCATCAAGGGAAGACCTATATTAGTTGCAGATGGTATGATTGATGAAAATGACATAGAAAGAGGAGATGTTGGTTTGAACATACCAGACGGAGAAGTCTTTGTCGCACCTTTAGAAAACTCGGCAGAAGGCTATATAATTTTTGATTTTGTTACTATTCCAGGCTTTGGCAAAGTTACTAACCTTGAAGTTGAATTCAACAAAGGGAAGATAGTTTGGTTCGATTCTCCTCAAAAGAAAATTTTTGAAAAGTTTTTAGATTCTAATGTTGGCGATAAAGATAGAATTGCTGAGTTTGGTATAGGCACTAATCCTGCTGCTAAGTATGTTGGTGAAACTATAGTCGATGAAAAAATTTTTGGTAGCATTCATATAGCCATAGGCAACAACACTGGAGCATACCATGGAAAGAATAAAGCAAGTTCTCATCTTGACATGATAAAGATGATGAAGGGGAAAGGTGGTAACGTTTTTGTTGACAAAAAGATTGTTATGAGAGATGGCTTACCAGTAGGGCTTAAAAAGATTGAATGATATAGAATTAAGTATGGAAATAAAGCCTCCAAACCATTTGGGAGTAATTATTGACGGAAAAGCCGCATAGGCTCCGTATACAGAAGATGGGCCAGAGCTAGAGGCTTAGAACCTTGGGAAGGGCATAAATACGGAGCTGAAAATGTAGAAAAGTTTTTGAAGTGGTGCGCAGAATTAAAAATTCCTCAAGTATCCATATACACGCTTTCTACAGAAAATTTGAACAGACCAAAAAGAGAGCTAGACGAACTTTTTAAACTTTTCAAAAAATTCTTAGTTAAATGGCTGGAAAGTGATGAACTAGATAAGTATGAAATAAGGGTAAAGTTTCTTGGTGATTTTAGAAAGTTGCCTGATGATGTTGTTAAACTTATGAAAAAGATAATGAAAAAGACTTTAAAGTACAATAAAATTGTGCTCAACTTTTTGGTCGCTTATGGTTCCAAGTTTGAGCTTACTCAAGCATTCAAGAAAGTTGCAGAAAAAATCGTAAAATCTGGAAGAATTAGAATAACGCAAAAGGATATAGAAAAGCATCTTTTAGTTCAGACTCCCGTGGACTTGATAATCAGAACTGGTGGAATGAGCAGGCTGTCCAACTTTTTGCTCTGGCAGTCTGATTATGCAGAAATATACGTAACTAACACTCTATGGCCAGATTTTTCTAGAGCTGAATTGATAAAAGCTATAAGATGGTTTAACGGAATTCAGAGAAATTTTGGAAGATAATTAAGCTCTTGCACAAATTAGTTTTATGGAGTTTGATGCATTAGTTGTTGGCGCATCTGTAGCTGGTTGTAGGACCGCTGAACTAATAGCTTCTAGAGGATATAAGGTTGCTATCGTAGAAGAACACGAAAAGATAGGTTTTCCTTCTAAATGCACAGGACTAGTTAGTTGGAGGTTAAAGGAGTTATTGCCCGAACTACCAAATGATGTAATAGTGAACATGGTTAACAAAGCGAAATTCTTTTCACCTTCTGGCATTAGCTTTGTGCTAAAATCGAAGAAACCTGTGTATGTAATAGACAGAAAAAAATTGGATCAGTACTTGTTTTCTCGTGCGTTAGAAAAAGGTTGTAAACCGTTCTTGTCCAGAAGATTCGTCAGTTTCAAAAAAGAAAAGGGCATAGCAATCACAACCAGAGAAAATATTAAGACAAAACTTTTGATAGGTGCTGATGGAGCAAACTCTACTGTTGCTAAAGTAGCATCGATTAAACAACCTTCTAAAATTTTGTTAGGACTTCAATCAACAATAAAAGGAAAATTTGAAGAAGATTATGTTGAGCTTTGGTTTGGTCGAAAAATCGCCCCAAACTTTTTTGCATGGGTTGTGCCCGAAAATTCTAACAAAGCAAGAGTAGGCCTGGCAACAAACAAAAATGCTCTATACTTTTTCAAAAAATTCCTGAAAAAACGTGTTGGAAGAATAGCAAGGCCGGATACTGCCGGAATGCTTAGACTTGGCCTCATAGAAGAAAGTGTTGGGGAAAAAGTTTTGTTAGTTGGTGATGCTGCTTGCCAAGTCAAACCATTCAGCGGCGGTGGTATCGTGTATGCTCTAATTGCATCTGAAGCTTGTGCTAAAGCATGCTGCAAAGCTTTAGAAAATGAAAAGTATGACAAAAACTCGCTAAGAAAATTTTATGAAAGTGTTTGGAAGAAAAAATTGGACAAAGCTATAAAAACTGGCATGACGTATAGAAAAATTTTATCCAACCTTTCTGACTGGCAACTAGACTTACTCTTTGCTGGTATTAGAAACTTTGGAAGAAAAATTTTAGAAGGTTTTGACATGGACTTTTTATAACAATCTTCCTAGCAGATTTAAAGTTCTTTCGTTTACTTTTATATGATACCTTTTACAGCCTCCTGCAGTTGTAGTAGTGTAGAATTCTTCATCGCTTAGGCCAGCTGTTTTAACCCAAGCTAGTACTGACCTCATTATCGTTATTTTAGATAGTTGGTAGTTTGTTTTTTCCAGTAGTTTTTCTATGTCTGGCACATAAATGAAATCTCCTTGGGATTTGTGTTTTGCATTCATCTCTTCAAACAATTGTGAAATAAGACGATGGTAGGGATCTTTCTTCTTCCTTATTACCAGACCCTGGTAATTGCTTAATGGTGCTGGCAACTCATACATTTCTTGCATAATTGAAGTTCTTACGAAAAAAGTTTAAATATTTTCATCAAGAGTTGAAAAACTTAAACTAAAACTTTAATCTTTTTCTTTCCTATTACAGCCTTCAGCAATTCCTTCCCTATCTCAGAATCTTTGGTAATTTTTATCTTTCCTTTTTTCCCTACAGTTGCAGAAAATAGAAACTCTTCTCCTATGTAAACGCAAGCTGTCTTCCCCTTGAGCTTTTCCCCAAGAATAAGCTCTATGCTGTTTCCACTCTCGTTTATGCCAAAATTAACTTCCTTACCTAAAGTAGGTATCCTTGGCTCAACCTCTATATGTATTCCTAGAACATTCTCTATCGCTGTTATTCTGCTTCCGTTCTTTCCTATGACTTTTGGTATTGCTTCATTACTCACACGAACTATTGCTTTGTTATCAGAAACTATCTCAACAGTTGCATAAGGATCAAACTTCTTAAATTCTTGTAGTATTCTTTCTTTTGCCAAATTTTCCAAAGGTTTTCTCTCTTTTGTTATAGGTACTACTACATTCTCTTCACCAAATGTGTATATCTCGTATTCTAGTTCACCAGTCTCAAAATTTCTAACCTCTACTACTGGTCTTGTCAAATCAGCTTCAGTCATTCCAGAAGGAATTTTAACGGTCAAGGAAAGCTCTAAAACTTTCTTAACTTCTCCACCTTCTACAAAAATTATTGTATCTATTACGTGCGGTATCATTCCTAGTTCCAGCCTGCTCATGAATCTTTGAATAGCATCTATAGCATCGCTTGCATGCACTACCCCTACCATTCCTATACCAGCTAAACGCATATCACAGAATATTTCAAAATCTTTCGTTTTTCTAACTTCATCGAAAATTGTATAGTCTGGTCTGACTAAAAGCAAAATCTCAGCTGTCTTTTCAAAGTCTCCTTCTAGTGGACCGTATTGGGTGATTTCAGGACCTACTTGCAAGTCTCTCGGTGATTCAAGAGTTTTTACAACTTTGCCACGAGATTGGTAGAACTCTGCTAAAGACGAAGCTAGCGTAGTTTTCCCACTACCAGGAGGTCCAGCAATTATAATCCCTTCAGCTCTTTCCTCCAACCTTTTCATCAATTTTTCTGACAGCTTATAATCTTCAAGAGTTAGTTTGACAATTGGTCTAACAATAGTTACTTCTAGCCCGTCAGAAAAAGGTGGCCTTGTTATTGCTATTCTGTAACTTCCTAACTGGATCACAGAAGCACCAGACCTTACTATCTCGAAGCTGCCTTCTTCACTTATTCTAGTAGCTTCTGTTATTTCTCTGATTATGTTGTTTAGCTCTTCTTGTGTAAGTGGTTCTTCTCTCAACTTAACAACCTTAAAGTTTCCTGGCCTTCCTCTCTTTGTATAAGGCGGTACACCTTCTTTTAAGTGCAAAGAAAGTGTATCGTTCGTGAAAAAACTTTCAAAAATTAGTCCTTCTGTTTTGATTTCAGGCGGTATGTAGTTGACTCTCACACCTTCTGCCTCTGCAACCAAAGCTTGCACATAATCAGCTGTGTAAAGTGTTCCACCTTCTTTTTTAGCAACTTCCCTTATCATTGCATCTATTCTTCCTGAATGAGCTAATTTTATGTCTTCTAAGGTAGGTCTTTCTCCAGTAAATCTCATGCTCATTCCTTTCTTCTCGCAAAGCTCGCGTATCTTCTTCAATTCTTCTAACCCTATGAAGCCAGGTTCTCTTCCTTTGGATGCTTGGGCTTGAAGCTCGTCTAGAGCAGCTAGTGGTATAATTATCTCTACATCTTTCATCTCTTCCTTTTCCAGCATCCTCGAAATTTTTCCGTCTATTATTATCGAGGAGTCCAATACTATCTTCTCCATTAGATTCACCAACTTATATATATCATACTGGTTGTAACAAAACATATTCTTTTAAAGATAGAAAAAGATTTAAGTTGGGCGTATTTTTCATTTAATCATGATAACTTGTCCAGAGTGCGGAAGTGATAACATAAAAGTAGTCCACATGCAAACTATATGTGGCAAATGCGGTACAGTCATAGACGAAGGTAAGTACTCTGGAGGTAGAATCGTCTAAAGAGTGAGCTATGCTTTTTCTTTAGGGTCGTCTCTCACTCAAAAACTTGGCAACTTCTTCTCTCTTGACTTCAAACTCTTCTCTTTTTTGCATGTCTCTTACTCTTACAACACCTTTCTTCAGCTCAGTCTCACCAAGAATTATCACATAAGGAATTTTTAAAGCGTCTGCATACTCCAACTGTCTCGTGAGCTTTCTTCCTCTCAAGTCAAAATCCGTCTTTATGTTGGAACTCCTTAACTCTTTAACCAGCTTGAGAACTTCGTTTAAGATAGATTGGTTTGGATATGCAACAAAAGCTTTAACACTGCTCCTTCTCTCTTCTACCATCTTCCTGCTTTTCATGACTTCTAAGATCCTTTCTATACCCAAGGATATACCTGTAGCTGGTATATCCCGTCCACTCAAAATTCCTATTAGTTTATCGTACCTTCCTCCACCAGCAATGCTTCCCACACCTTCTTCCACAGAAATTTCGAATATTGGTCCAGTATAATAATCTAAGCCTCTAGCTAAGCTTAAGTCTACTCTAATTCTTTCTGAGACACCCATTAAAGCAAGAAAAGACAAAAGCTCTTCAAGCTCGGATATACCCTCACACTTTCCTAAAACTTTCTTAACTTCTTCTAGAATGCTTGCATCACCTTTAATGCTGATTAATTCTAGCAACTTTTTTATAGAGCTTTCAGGAACTTTCAACCTTTTCAATTCCTCCTTAACTCCATCAACACCAATTTTATCAAGCTTGTCTATAGCTCTTAAAACATCTTCTACTTTTTTCTCTATTCCAGCTTGCTTTAGCAAAGCTGACAAAAGCTTTCTGTTGTTTATCCTGACGAAAAAATCCTTAAAGCCCAGTTTTTCAAGAACAGTAACAGCACAAGCAATTACCTCTGCATCAGCCAGCATGCTTTCTGAACCTACTGTATCTATGTCGCACTGCAAGAATTCTCTCAACCTTCCTTTTGCTACATCGCCATACCTCCAAACCTTTTGAATTTGGTATCTCTTGAAAGGTAGTGGCAAATCAGGATTAGAAGCTACCACCCTTGCTAAAGGAACTGTTAAGTCGTATATCAACCCAACCATTCGGCCAGACTTGTCCTTAAAGCTGTAAGTTTCTTTAAGCACTTCTGGTCCACCTCCTTTTTTGGCTGCTAGAACTTCCCAAGATTCTAAGGAAGGTGTTTCCAAAGGCTGAAAGCCAAACGTCTCAAAAACATTTTTTACAGTAGCTAGAACTTCTTGCCTGATTCTTGCTTCCTCTGGCAGGAAGTCTCTTGTCCCTTTTAAAGGCTGAAACTTCATCTTCTCACTTTTTAATTTTTCGTTTGTTGAGCGTATATTAGTTAGGCTAGGAGCGGGACTTGAACCCGCACCTGAAGCTCCACAGGCTTCTATGCTACCGTTACACCATCCTAGCCATGAAGAAAAAGGAACAATTTCTAAACTGTTATTTTTGAGGAGGATTTTTATATTTGAACCTTCTACTAGTCTTAATTTAGCTCTTAAGCCAATCGGAATTGTTACTCTTCCTTTAGAATCTACCTTAGAAATAGCACTAAAAGAATTTAGCTTAAGCTTGGTGAACTAATCCACCCGTGAAGGCGTTCACCCATCTTCCTCACTACAAATAAATCTCTAGCTCAAGTATAAATAGTTTGAGGTGGGATTTGCCGGTGTCATACGTATGACATCCCAAAAATAAAGATAAACCTTATTTTACTTCGACAACGTCTCCGAGCGTAAGTTCAGGCACTTTTTTGCTTTTAACCTTTCTCGCTTCTCCCTTGTACTCTTCAAAGAGCTTTATTCCTAGTTTACTTTCTATCTTCTTTGCTAGCTCAGAATCAGGAATCATTTCCTCTTCTTCTATTCTCCTTATCACTGACTCTTTCTCGCCAAGCAATTTAGCAAGCTCTTCCCTAGACAATCCTTTTTCATTCCTAGCTTCTAACACTCTCTTCCCATATCTTTCTACAATTTCTTTTTCTTCAAAATCTAGCTTAACCTTTCTCTTCACAGGCTTATACACTGGTTCAAAAATTCTTTTCCCAAACTTTACACAATCTTCACAAACTTCTATCACTGCACCTTCTACTCTTGCCTTGACGAGCTTAGCTTCTTTACCACAAAGAGCGCACTGCACATTCTTAAATTAATCAACAGATATTTAAACTTTACTCTACATCTATCAAGCATGGCAGAGCATGATTACATAAAAGAAAGCATGTTGGTCTTAGAGCTTCGTAACATAGTAGAAGATATAGTAGAAAGGAGATACAACGCTTTGGTAGAAAACCTCTATGCTTCAGCCAAAAAATGGGCAGGAAGAGCTTCAAGAGAGCTGAAAAACAACATAAGAGATTTAACCCTAAAGGAAATAGGCATAAAAGGAGAAGTAAAAGCTGTTCTCGGCTACTTCTAAAGTTTTTAATAGAATAAAGACAAAAAAGAGATTTATGCAAAAACAGTACAATCCAGAAGAGCTGGAAAAGAAGATAAGAAGCTTCTGGGAAGAGAAAAAAATACCAGAAAAACTAGTAAAGTTTAGCAAGAGAAGAAAGAAAAAATTTTATCTTCTTGATGGCCCGCCATACGTTAATGCAGAACCACATGTAGGCCACATTAAGACTACTGTTCTAAAGGATGTTTGGACAAAGTTTAGGCTTATGCAGGGCTTTTCTTGTTGGTGGCAGCCAGGCTTTGACTGTCATGGTCTGCCAATAGAAAACATGGTAGAAAAGGATCTTGGCATAACGTGCAAAAGAGACATAGAAAACAAAATAGGGATTGAAAATTTCATAGAAGCTTGTAGAAAAAAGGCGGAAGGGAATGAAAAAGTTTGGCTAGAAACTTACAAGAAGCTAGGGGCATGGCGTGGGTATGTAGAGCCTTACTTTACCCTGGAAAACTACTACATAGAATCTGGATGGTGGGCTTTGAAACAGATGCACGAAAAAGGTTTACTCTACCAAGGAGAAAAGCCAACATACTGGTGCCCTCATTGTGAATGTAGCCTTTCAGGGTATGAAGTAACCGATGCTTATGCTGACGTAAAAGATCCTTATATCTACGTGAAGTTTCCTTTGGTAGGCAAAGAAAAAGAGTTCATAGTCATTGCTACGACAACACCATGGACGCTTGTAAGCAACGTGGCAATAGCTGTAAAGGGAGACGAATATTATGTAAGAGCTAGAGTTGGAGACGAAATACTAATAATTTCTGAGAAGAGGGTAAACATTCTGAAAGATTTTGGCCTCGAGTACACTTTAGAAGGAAAGATTCTGGGCAAGGAGTTAGAAGGCTTAAAGTACGAACCTGTTTTGGAAGTACCTGCACAGGAGAAACTTAAAAAAGAGGAAAAAGCTCATAGGATAATTCTTTCTATTCCAGTCTTGAAGTCAAAGTCTTACAAGCACGGTGTTCTAGAAAAGGTAAAAGAAATGAAAGGCGAGTTCTTCAATTTTGTTAACGCAGAGGAAGGTTCTGGCGCAGTTCACACTGCTCCCGGGCATGGGCCAGAAGACTATTATGTTGGGCAGCACTATCAACTTCCTACCGTCTCTCCAGTGGACGATGAAGGAAAGTTTACGGAAGATGCTGGAAAGTTCTGTGGCATGTTTGTTAAGGATGCTGATAAGCTTGTACTAGAAGAGCTCGAGCAGAAAGGATATCTTCTGAATGCTAGTTGGATTGTTCATTCTTATCCCCTTTGTTGGCGCTGCAGGTCGCCACTTATATACAGGCTCACAAGACAATGGTTTTTGTCCGTGGATGAAATCAAAGAAAAAATGCTGGAAGAGAATGAGAGGATAAGGTGGCTCCCAGAGTTTGGAAGAGAGAAATTTAGAAACTGGTTGAAAGAGGCAACTGATTGGTGTATATCTAGACAAAGGTACTGGGGTATTCCTTTACCTATTTGGGTTTGTGAAAAGTGCTCTCACTTTGAAGTAATAGGTTCTGTAGAAGAACTGAGAAAAAAATCTGTAGAAGAACTACCAAAAAGCTTAGACTTACACAAGCATGTTGTAGACAAGATTGAACTTGTTTGCCCAAAATGCTCTGGAAGAATGAAAAGAATACCTCACATACTCGACGTATGGTTCGATTCTGGAATAGCACCTTTTGCTTCTTTAGGCTACCCTTACAAAAATGAAGAGCTTTTCAAATCTCTTTGGCCTGTCGACTTAATAGACGAGAGTCAAGACCAAATAAGAGGTTGGTTCTACAGTCTAATGTTCTGCTCAGTAGCAATATTTGGAAGGTCGCCCTATGAAGCAGTAGCAATGAACGGTTGGGTGTTGGACGAAAAAGGAGAAAAAATGAGCAAAAGCCTTGGAAACATTATAACAGCAGAAGATGCGCTGAAAAAGATTGGTGCAGACGTGGTTAGACTGTACTATTGTTGGGAAGTACCACCTTGGGAAATACAAAAATTCAGCTTTAAGACTGCAGAAGAAATTAAAAGAGCTATGAACATTTTCTGGAACTGTTTCTCTTTCTTCAAGACTTACGATACAGGAGAAAAAAAGAAGGGTAAACTAAGCATAGAGGATAAATGGATTCTTTCTAAGTTGAACTCGCTGATAAAAGAAATTACCAATCATCTAGAAAATTTTGAGTTTCATCTTGCCGGAAGAAAGCTTGTAGACTTTGTTTGTAACGACTTGAGCAGAACCTACATCAAGTTAATCAGAGATAGAGTTTCTGTGTACAGAGAAGACGAAGAAAAGTTTTCTGCTTTAGCAACTCTTAAGGAAACTTTGCTAACTCTTGCTAAACTTTTTGCGCCGATAACTCCATTCATCGCTGAAAGTATATACCAAGGCTTAGCTACTGGCTCAGTTTTTGAAGAAAAATGGCCAAAAGAAAATGAAAAAATGATAGACAAAAAGCTTGAAGAAGAAATGGAAGTGGTGAAAGAAGTGGTAGAGGCTAGTCTATTTGCAAGACAACAAGCAGGAATAAAGTTAAGATGGCCTGTCAAAAGGGTTGTAATAGTTTCTGCTGATGAAAGAATAAAAAGTGCTCTTGAAGATTGTAAAACAGTTCTGCTTTCGCTTTGCAATGCTAAAGAAGTTTATGTTGTGACTGAACAGCCAGAAGGAGATTTTAGCAAAGCCGAGAGAGATTTTGGGTTGGTCTTGGTGGATAAAAAACTCACAGAAGATTTGAAAGAAGAAGCTTTAATTAGAGAACTTATAAGAAAAGTGCAAGAAATGAGGAAGGAGAAAAATTTCAACGTCAAAGAGAGTATAAGTTTATCTTTGAAGTCTGATGAAAAAACAGAAAAAATTTTGGAAAAGTATGCTGATGTTTTGAAAAAGGAAGTTGGAGCTAGTAAGCTTGAAGTAGGAAAGTTAGAAGGAACGTATACAGGTAAGTTAGAAATTGAAGAAATTAGCGTGGGCATAGCTTTTGAGAAAGTGGGACAGTTCACAAATACTTAACCATTATAATGTCGTCTATGAACTTCCCATAATAGTAGTTTCCTTTTCTAATCCTTCCAACTTCTTCAAACCCTAATTTTTTATACAAATTTATGGCTGGTGTATTGTTAGCAAAAACATGGAGCTCTATAATTTTGATTTTTAATTTTTTCTTCGCCTCTTTTATAAGAAGTCCAGCCAATTTCTCGCCTATACCCATTCCACGAGCCTCTTTTCTTATCCCTATCCCAAAACTTCCAACATACCTTAACGCATCTAACGGATTTTTATGCACATCGCCAAAACCTAAAATTTTTCCGTCTTGCTCAGCAACTAGAGCAACAGACTTTTTGTTTTCAATTTTGTGGATTAAATTCCTGACATACTTCGATTCTTCTTTTTCGCTAACCTTTCTTTGCTTGCCTATAAAAGCTCTTTCCTCTATCAGACTGTTAATATAATCTAGTAGACCTTTGACGTCTTTTAGCGTTGGGTACCTTATTCTCACTAGTTTTCCGTTTACATTAATTTTCCCTACGATTTTCTCTTTCATCGCTCCACCAATTTTAATAAACCTTTTCATATATTAATTATGACAATCGATTCCACAGAATTTGGATCAATAACGATAGACGGAAAAAAGTACGAGCATGACGTAATTCTAGACTGGACTGGAAGAGTGGACAAAGGATGGCTGCATACAAGACACTTGATAGATAAATATGAGTTTGAAGAGTTTGAAAAAAGAAAACCGGAAATCATACTGATAGGAAGTGGACAATACGGAGATTGTGAAGTTTCTGAAAGCTTTATTGAACTTGCTGAAAAGAAAAACATAGAAGTTATCATTAAAGATACGCCTGAAGCTATCAAGAAGTTTAACGAGCTTGTAAAAGCTGGAAAGAAAGTTTTAGCGTATATCCATGTAACTTGTTGAGTTCAAGAGAAATTCACCACCAAAATTGGTTAAAAAACAAGTATATAAATTCTGTCTACTCTTTAATTGATGAAATTCGAAAGAAATTTTTTCCAAATGGTTTGCATCGCCTCTTCCATTTTAGGACTTTTGCTCGTGTACGTTGCTGCCTTGAACGCAAAGCCTAGAGAAGTTAGTTTAACCGAGCTAGACGAAAGTTTGGTAGGAAGAAGTGTAACTGTTAGAGGTTTCATAGACCGTGTAAAATTTCATCCAGATGGTCACATTTTTCTTACCATCGGTTACAACAAAACAAATGTACAAGTTCCACTCTTCTCTTCTTTCCTCTCATCCGCCAAATTAGATGTGAGTAAGATAAAAGTTGGAAAAACTATTGTAGTAAGCGGGACTGTAGACTTGTACAGGAACCAGCTTCAAATAATACCTAGAAAAGCTGAAGATGTGAAAATTCTTGGTGATTGAATGTTTCTTGAAACAATCGCTTTTGTTCTTTTGGGTACAGCTGTAGGGATTGTTCTAGGCATGCTACCTGGGATGCACATAAACAACGTCTTGCCCTTAATCCTTGCCCTTTCTTTTGTCTCCCCTCATTCTCTAGCAGTCTTCATTGCTTCTCTTTCTGTCACACAAATATTTGTGGGCTACATATCCTCGATATTCTTAGGAGCTCCGAACGAAGATACGTCTCTTTCTGTTTTGCCCGGACATAGACTCTTGCTAGAGGGTAGAGGGTACGAAGCGATTAAGCTAGTAGCTTTTGGTGGCATATGTTCTTTGTTGTTGAGCTTAGGAATAATTTCCATCCTTTCTAACTACTTTGTCTCTCTTTATGAAATTTCTAGACCTTACATCCAGTATCCAATACTCCTAGTAATAATTTTCATGATTTTGTCCGAGAAGAAGTTCAAGAAAATTCTTTGTGCTTTGCTAATAGTACTGCTGTCAGGCCTTCTAGGCATAATAGTTTTAGGCTCTTCTCTAGTCTCCCAACAAAATTGCATGTTTCCTCTTCTCTCAGGATTTTTTGGGATTAGCACTCTAATAATCAGCATTAAAGAAAAATCAAAAATACCAAAGCAGGAAGAAGACGATAGAATGGGTATATCTGTTCTAAGCTTCCTGAAGTCTGTTCTTCTCGGTTCTTTAGCTGGCATTCTGGTTGGCTTCCTTCCAGCCATAGGAGTTTCACAAGCAGCTACGATGATGCAGTATCTAGGTGGAATGAGAGAGCCTAGAAACTTTTTAGTCACGCTCAGCAGCATTAACACAGCAAACGAACTCTTTTCGCTTTCTTCACTTTATCTTGTTGGAAATCCAAGAAGCGGCTCTAGTGTTGCAATAGGTAGAATTCTGCCAGAGCTAGAGCTTAACGAAGTTCTTTTGTTAATAGGCTCTATATGCTTGGCCAGTGGAATTGCTAGCATCGTTACAGTTTACTTGGGTAAAAGAATACCAAAGTTCCTAGTTAAGATTAATTACACCTACCTCTCGCTTGCCGTAATAGTTTTTATGTGCATCATGATTTTCGTTTTAACTGGCTTTTACGGACTTTTAATAGCTTTTACTTCCGCTAGCATTGGTATACTATGCGCTAATTTTGGCGTTAGAAGGAGTAACTGTATGGGATGTTTGCTCATACCTTCTTTGCTGTTCTTTTCTGGGTTAAATCCTCTTGTGCTTTCAATGCTCAGGCTATAGTGTTTAATAGTTAAATCTTGCAAAACAATTAACTAATATGGGAAAGAAAAAGATACTGGAATTTTTCCAGAAGAAACCAGAAAGGTTTTACAAGGTAAAGCTTTTCGACGAGTTAGGGTTTAAAAGGAAACAGTGCAAAAATTGTGGGAAGTTTTTCTGGACTTTGACAGACCAGGAAATTTGCAACGACTCTACCTGCAGACCTTACGAGTTTATAGGAAATCCTCCAACCAAAAAACCTTTAGATTATTTTGAAACTTGGCAATTAATAGAAAAGTTTTTTGGAGAAAATGGGCATACAGCTTTGAAATCTTATCCGGTTGTTTGTAGATGGTTTCCTCTCTACTTTACTATTGCTGGTATAGTCGATTTTTACAGGCTTACTGATAGCAAGCTTGATTTTGAGTTTCCTGCAAATCCTGTAATTCTTCCTCAAATCTGTCTTCGCTTTAATGACCTAGCTAATACAGGAGTGAACAGCAGGTCCTACACTTGCTTTGGTATGGTTCAACAAAGTTCTCTTTTTGACGGAAAACAAGGTTATTGGAAGGATGAATGCATAGAATTGGACTTTAGGCTTTTAACAGAAGCTTTTGGTATAAAGCCCGAGGAGATAGTTTTTATAGAAGACGCATGGTTAGGTCCTTCTGCTTTTGGTGCTTGCTTGGAATATCATGTCCAAGGATTGGAGCTTGGTAATGCGGTCTTTACAGAATTTGTAGGAAATCCAGAAAGTTTTGTAGAAATGGAAAAGAAAGTTGTAGACATGGGCGCTGGATGGGAGAGGTTTACATGGATTACCCAAGGTACTCCGACAAGCTATGATTGTGTATTTGGTCCTGTCGTAGAAAAATTGAAGAAACTTTGCGGGTTAAAAGAAGATAAAAGTCTGCGAAATTATTGGAAGCTTGCTGGCTTGCTCAGCTTTGACGAAGCTTCCGACCCAAACACTGTAAGAAAATTGGTAGCAGATAGGCTAGGAGTTCCTTCAGAAGATTTGGAAAAGAAGGTTTCAAAATTTGAAACCGTGTATGCTCTAGCAGACCATACGCGTGCCATAGTTTTTGCTATAAGCGATTTGGGGATTCCGAGTAATGTAGGAGGAGGATATAACCTGAGAGTAATCTTGAGAAGAGCTTTTGACTTTGTAGAAAAGCTTGGATTAAGTGTGAAAGTGGAAGAAATAGCCTCTTGGCATATAGATTACTTGAAAAAGATGTTTCCACATCTGGAAGATCATCGTGAGGAAATAGAGAAGATAGTAGAAGTAGAAGAGGAAAGATACAAAAAAACTAAGGAGAAGTCTAAAAGGATTATAGAATCTTTGGCTGGAAAGGAGCTTAGCGAAGAAGAGTTGATAAAAATTTATGAGAGTGAAGGTATAACGCCAGAAAGCTTAGGAGTGAAAGTTCCTCCACTTTTTTATGCTAAGCTAACCCAAAAGCATGAGAAACCTGCAGAAGTTGAGGAAAGGTTTCCATTTGACGTAAGTACCTTACAACCGACAAAAATATTATACTATCGACCAATCTACGAGTTTGACGCAACTGTATTAAAGGCTTCAGAAGATTTGGTAGTTTTAGACCAGACTGCTTTCTATCCAACTTCTGGAGGGCAAGCTCATGATACTGGCTACATTGATAACATAAAAGTGAAAGAAGTAATTAAAGCTGGAAAAGTCATTCTCCACAGAATAGAAGGAAGTTTGGAAGAAGGTAAAAAAGTTCATTGTAAGATAGATAAAGACAGAAGGGAAATCCTTAAGCAACATCATACTGCTACGCATATAGTAAATGCTGCTGCAAGAAAAGTTTTAGGTGAGCATGTCTGGCAACATTCTGCTTACAAGGATGTTGATAAAGCAAGATTAGACATAACACATTATGATGCTTTGAGCGAAGAGGAAGTAGAAAAAATAGAAGCTGAAGCTAATAAGATAATAAGAGAAAATTTGCCAGTAAGCATACAAATTTTGCCAAGGGGGGAAGCCGAACAAAAGTATAGTTTCAGGATTTATCAAGGTGGTGTAGTCCCTGAAAAAGAACTAAGAATTGTCTCTATTGGCGATGTAGACCATGAGGCGTGTGGTGGATTACACTGCAATTCTACTGGAGAAGTTGGTTGTATTAGCATACTAAGAACTAAACGTGTTCAAGATGGTGTTGTCCGACTGGAATATTGTAGTGGAAGTGTAGCGATTTCTTACTTGAAAGAAATGGAAAAGATTTTAAGAGAAGTTGCAAAAAAGTTAGAAGTTTCTGAAGAAAAAGTACCAGAAGCTGTGGATAAGCTGTTCAAAGAATGGAAATCAAAAAGAAAAGAATTAAAGAAAAGAAAAGTGAGCAAATGAGAAAAATAAGCAATTTGATGATATTCACGTTGGCGTCTTCTATCATAAGTTTTGCTTCCGGCTTGCTTGGTCCGTTCTATGTTGTTTATTTGCAAAAGATAGGAGGAAGTATAGAAAATGTTGGGGCAGCATTTGGATTAATGATTGTTACTCAGTCCGTAGTTTCTTTATTTGTTGGTAAATATTCCGATGCATTAGGAAGAAAACCTTTTCTTATCTTCTCTACTTACTTAACTTCAGTAATAGTTTTTGCCTACACGTTGATCAGCACGCTTGTAGAACTGTACTTGCTTCAAATACTTCTTGGAATAGTAGATGCTACACATGCTACTGTCTCCACAGCTTTTCTGGGTGACATCACCAAAAGAAGTAAAAGAGGTTTACAGGTTGGTAAGTACAATGCAATTGTTGGCATTTTTGCAGGTTTTTCGATGATGCTTAGTGGAATGTTGATACCAGAGTTTGGCTTCCAAATTATATTCTATGCTGTTTCTTTGTTTTATCTTTTTGCAGCATCTTTATTATTTTTAATTAAAGAGAAGAGAAAGTGATTTTATGATTTCAGAGCAAGAATTTAAAGAGCTAAAGAAAAAAGAAAAACTGTTAAAGCAGGCTGCAACCATACTTAAAGTAGAAGAGAAGGATTTGCCAAGAGTAGTAGAAAGGTTTAAGAGAGAGCTAAAAGAAATGGAAGAAAAGCTCAAGCAATAGAAACTTTTGGTTTTTTAGCAACTACGAGAAAAACTTCATGCCCAATTCTTCTGCCTTCTTCCCAAGGGATTTTATACTTGAAACTCTTTTCTAGTTCTATTTTTGCTCCAAATTTTTTGCACATTTCAGCTAAACTCTTTCTAGTTTTTTCGGTTTTCTTATGGATGCTATAAACATTCCTAGCTATTTCCAATGCTTTCTTGAAGAAAAGAAGATCGTTAGCAAAAGGTGGAAATTGTATTACTGTATCTGTTTCAGCCTTTAGCTCTTTTACATCCTTAGCTAACCACTCGCATCTTTCAGAAATTTTCAACCCTGTCTTCTCTTCTATTAGCTTTGCATTAGCACGAGCTATATCAAGAACATCCTTGTCTATGTCTACGCCAAAAACTCTTTTTGCACCAAGCAAGGCAGCACCTATTGCAAACCTTCCTGCGCCACAACCTAAGTCGTACACTACTTTTCCTTTTATGTCTTTACTTGCGGCAATCAAGGTTGTAGCTGCTATATCTGGTGTAATAGAGTATTGTTCAAGCTTGTACTTTTGATTAGGGTTCTCTCTCAAGAGAGAAAGTATTAACGCGAGCTTTCTTCTTTCCACAAGTAAAATTTGTTTTTGAAAAGTTTAAGGCTTTGGCAAAATCATTAAAATTTCTTCTGGGTCGCCTATTGCTAGGTAATCTCCTTCTAGGTATGCTTTCCCAACAAGAGCAGAAGTTATTGCATCAAGCTCATCGCCACTAATGCCCTTTTTGTTTATGTCACCTTTTACACCAAGTCTTATCAGTCCCCTCCTTAACTTTTCTAGCCCTTCTTGCTTTCTTGGTATTTTCCATATGTCTTGAGCAGCACCAGGATATACCTCTATCACCTTAAACCCTTTTCTTTCAAGAATTTTTCTCAGCTTAATTCCTCTTTTCGTTAGCATCCTCATAGGTCCTAAGGTTATCGGAAAAAATTTTATTTTCATATCCAGTAACTCTCTGTCACACTTTCTCAAATGCACGTTGCACCTTTCTTCTATAGATTTTCTACCTTTTGGCAAAGCTAGAGGAGCGTCTATAGCAACTATCTTAGGCTTTATCCTCTGTATGTTCTCTATTATTTCCTTGTCCGTGTAAAGTATGCAACATTTAGATTTCATTCCGTCGAGAACACAAAATCCTGTCGGTCTCTTCTCGCTTCCAGCTAAGTCTATCCCAACTATCATAGTTTGCCCAAAACACAGGTTGAAGGTGGTTGAACCATCAACTCGCAGATCAAGCTAGTTATCCTCTCTTCTGTAACGCTTCCTGTTATCCTCTGACCGTTCATGCTTTTGACTAGAAAACTAGTAGAATTACCTTCTTTTTCTACAAGAAAGATTTGATCTTTATAGCCTGTTGCAACTTGTTCCAAAAAGTTTAGCAATTCTTGACAGTTACTACAATCTTTTGTGTAAGTAAAAGTTATCACAGTCTTTCCTTGCTGTATAAGCTTTGTTTCTTGCTCTGGCGAAAGCTGATACTTTACTATATTCCCAGTAGGCATTTCAACGCCCCCTGTCCTGAAACCTATAAAAGAATAAGTAAAAGTAGACAAAAGCATAAGGAGGAGCAATACTATGCCTATCAAAGTATTCCTTTCCATGCTAACCCTATTTATTTCTTAAAACATATACTTTTATTAAGCTATGGTTCTTGAAAGGTTAGTTTCAGTAAAAGAAGCAGTAAAAAAGCCTTGGACTGTTTTTATTCTAGGTTCAATAGTAGCTGTCACTTCTCTGATGGTCTCTTATGTTCTCTTCCCCCAATCTATCGGTATTTTTACAACTTTTGTTATTACAATATGCATAACACCTTTCATATACAACCTGATAAAATATTCGGAAGCAAGAGCAGAAGAACTGATAAAAAGTGGCAAAGAGCTTAATTTGTTGGCAAGACATAGAGATGCTGTGATTGTTTTTGCCAGCTTCTTTGCAGGTGTAGTAGTTGCCTTCACCCTACTCTTCCTTTTCTTGCCTGAAGAATTTTCAGCTAAACTTTTCCAAGATCAAGTAACGACTATCACGCTTATAAGGGGAAGCGCAACTTTTGCATCAACTTTCGAGAAGATAGTCGGAAATAACATAGGCGTGCTAACTTTAACTTTCATCCTATCCTTCCTTTACGGCTCTGGTGCTGTTTTCATTCTTGCATGGAACGCTTCTATTCTTGGCACTGTGCTCGGGATGACTGCCAAAAGCATAGGCGGTCTAAGCGGCTTGCCCATGGCTGTTCTTGTTTTCTTCCCTCATGGTAGCTTGGAGATGCTTGCCTACTTCATAGGTGGGATAGGTGGGAGTATAGCTTCTGCCGCCATAACAAGAAGGAAAACTGAGTTGATGCCTCAAATGCTTAAGGATAGCTTCAAGCTCTTCTTCATAGCTGTAATTCTGCTTTTGCTAGCAGGAATAATAGAAACTACTTCTATAGTAACAGGTTAAGCTTGCAAAGAGCTAAGAAAAGATTTAATTTTTTCCTTTGGTTCCTTGACGACTTCTCCATGACCAGGAAGTAAGGAATTGAAATCAAGCTCACTTATTTTCTTTATAGATTCTATTAGCTGGTTTCTATCAAAGTTAAACTCTTCTGGAGGTATATCCAACCCTTTTTCTGTGTTTACTATCAAGTCTCCGCAGAACAAGAGCTTGTCTAGAAGAAAGCAAACGCTACCTTTTGTATGACCTGGTGCTTTAATGACTTTGAACTGCTCATATTCTTCTTTCAGAGTTTCGTCCACATTAACACTCTTGTACATGAAAGGCATGCAAAGACGGAAGAAGAAACCTTTTATGCCTTTTGGTAGCAAGTATTCTTTTCCTTCCACTGCTGCCCTCTCTTCTTCGCTCACAACAATCTTTATGTTAGGGTACTTTTCTTTCAGCTTTGCCAACCCAGCTATGTGGTCTAGATGTGCATGCGTGATTAGAACTGCTCTCGGCTCTTTTCCTGTTTTTCCTATTGCTTCTATAAGCTCTTTAGCCTTTTTATCCATGCCTGTATCTATAAGTATTAAATGATCTTCAAACTCTACGATATAAGCGTTAGAATAGTTTTTCACCATGTAAACTTTTTCCAAGGGCTTCTCTATCATAACTAAAAGTTATTTTCCTCGTTTAAATTGTTTTTCTAAGAGAAAAGTGCAAAAGGTTTTTCCTTGAGCAATACACTCTTCCTCCTTACAATCTACAGGTGCATCAAAGTATACAGAAAAAAATCCTGCAAGCATCCCTGCCAAAATTAGGTCTACAGGCTTCTTCTGCTTTCCAAACTTTTTTCTGTAAGTTTCTGCAAATTTATTGCTCTTCACTTGTAAAGTTACATTAGCTTCTTTCATGTTAACTATTTCTATGTTTCCAAACCCTGCATGACTTATTAGAGCAAGTAAGTACTTGAGAAAGATTTCTTTGCTTGTTGCATACTTCTTCATTTCTCTTGAAATTTTGAGAAAATCTTCCTTCGCGCATTGGTACAAAACATTATCTTTCTTGCCTTTTTCTAACTCTTTCTGCAGCATGGCCAAGAAGTCCAAAGGCTGAACAAAAAAACCTTCGCCCAAAATTTTTATACCTTTCTCGGTCCATTCTAGCTGTCTTCCGAGCAAGAGTTTAGATAAAAATGGCGAAAGCATTAAACCTCCCTCACCATATCCCTTATTATTCTAAGCTTTTCTATCTCGTTCGGCCAAGCTACATAAGTGTTTCCCATTTTCTTGATCATAATAAGTCCGAGCTTTTTTAGCTTTCTGAAGTGGTAGATGTACTTAGCAGAAAGGCTCTTTTCTTTTCCGTTGTCTCCAAGCATATGAGCCACTTCCAAAGGGTTGGTAGGCCAGTTTGCTCTTATTGCCTCATAAACGCGAGAAGTAGCAACAGAAAGTCTTTTCAGTTTTTCTTCTTCAGTAAGCCAATCTAAATGCTTTCTCATATTTTAGAATAGTCAAAAAGAATACTTAAGTTTTTTTGGGATATGCTAAAAATTCAGAGGTAAAATCTTTTTCAAAAAACAAAAAATTATTATGCGTCTGCCAAAAATTATTTTCAAGTATTCTTGGATATACGACCAAAACTGTAAGGAATGGGCTAGATTGGCTAAAAAGGACGTTAAAAGCTACCCTTCTCCAAGGAAGATCCTCAACTACATAAAAAGCGTAGAAAAACTATGGAATAAAGTTGGCAAAAAAGTTTTACGAGAGATTTCTAAAGTTACTTCCTTAAAATGGAAGTCCAAAGTAATTCATTGCTATGTCGTAGGAAAATGCGTTCCTTTTTCTGACCCGCTTACTTTGCCTATCTATAAAGAAAAAGACTATTTTATAGACGTGCTGATTCATGAGCTAATTCATCAGATTTTTTCTCAAAACTTGGAGGAAACAGACAGAGCAAGAAAGTATATCCAAAGAAAGTACAAGAACGAATCTTACAGGACAAGAATTCATATACCTGTGTATGCTGTTCATGCTCATATTTACATGAAATTTTTCGATGCAGAAAGATTAGAAAGGGATTTTAAGGCTGCAAACAAAATTCCTGACTACAGAAGGTCTTGGGAAATTGTAAAGAAAGAAGGGTATGAGAAGATAATAGAAGAGTTTGTAAAGAGAGTTAAATAGATATGAAAGTTTCGAGGATTAAGGGCTGGTACAAAGAATATGCTAAAAGTTGTGAAACTGTAGCAAAATTCTTAGCAAATAAATTAAAAGTTAAACCAAACTCTAAGATAACAGAGCTAGGTTGTGGTGAAGGAGCATTTACTATCCCATTAGCAAGAGAACTCAAGAATTCTCAAATCATAGCAATAGACAAAGATAGAAAAGCATTAGAGAAGCTTAAGTCGAACGTTAAAAGATTGGGTTTGAAGAATGTCGCTATAATGAAAGGTGATGCTAGAAAATTGATGGGAATAGAAAATGATTCTATAGACGTAGTGATTTCTCATTGGTTGTTTGGTGTGATTACAAAGCATAAAGATATTAGACAAATCATAAAAGAGAATTACAGAATTCTTAAAAAGGGAAGTTTAGTAGTGCATTCAGAAAGCTACCCAGTTTGTAAAAACAAAGCTCAGTGGCTTTACATGAAAAGTGATATTCTTGTATTTCACACAAGATGGTGGGACCCAAAGAAAATTGAGAAAATTATGAAAAGGGTTGGATTTAAGAAGATAACCACAAAATTTTTAAATTTCAAAATAAAAATTGCTCCAGAAATTTCTATTCCTTTGGTAAGAGAATGGCAAAAGTTGGAGTATTCTTTTACAGGAAGAAAGCAAGCAATTTTTAATCCTAAACTTGATTCGTTCTTAAAAATTCATGAGAATGAGATAAAAAAGCATGGGCTTGAATTTCCAACAGAATATATTGTCATTGCGACTAAATAGTTTTATTTCTCGAGATCAAAAAATTTTTATGAGCATAAAGCTTGTTGTATTCGATGGAGAAGGCGTTCTATACAGCTATAAGAAAGCTATAAAAATTTTCTTTAAAGAGTATGACAAATTCTTGAAAAAGTTTGGCTCTAGCCTCAAAAAGCAAGGAAAAATTTTTGAAAAGTTAAGGCCTAAAATAGTAAGAGGCTCTATTAGCCTAAGAGAAGCTAACAAAATAATTTTTAGAAAATTAGGAGTTCCTGTATCAGCATCGGACGAATGGCTTAGGAAAGATTTGTCCATTTCTTTAAAGTATGTTAAAGTGAATAGCAAAGCGAGACAAATTTTGCTTGCTTTGAAGAAAAGAGGAATGAAGGTTGCAATACTTTCTGATACAGTCCATCCTTTTGCGTGGCGAGTGAAGCTTCTTAGAAAATTGGGCATACTCAAAGGAAAGCATTATGACAAACTTTTTCTCTCGAGCGTTATAGGATATGAAAAGCCTGAAAGAGGAGCATATCTCACAGTATTAAAATGGTTTAAGGTTAAGCCTGAAGAAGCTGTTTTTGTAGGACACGATAAAGAAGAGATAGAAGGTGCGAGAAAAGTTGGTATGAAGATTGTATCTATCAAAAAATTGAAGAAAATGCTCGCTCAACAAAAATTTAAAGTTTAGTTGCCTATGGATTAAAATGATACTTAAAGAAGTAGAGTATATCATTCAAACTCAAAAGAAAGAAGGTGAATTCGTCTATCCTTTTTACGAGAAGTATTGCTTCTCAAACATACCTTCAACTATTCTAAATCTTTTTCATGTAAAAACTAAGAGACCTGTTTTACCAGCTGAACTTTATGAACCAGAAAATCCTGATAAAATTTTAGTTTTTCTTATAGATGGTTTGAGCTACGAGCAATGGCTAAAATATTCGAAAGATTATCATCTTTTCAAGATCCTTAACGAGAAAGGTCTGGTATCGCCGATAACAACAGTTTTTCCTTCGACTACAGCAGCTGCAATCACGACTATAAACACTGGTCTTACGCCTCAAGAGCATGCTTTGCCAGAATGGTATGTTTATTTTAAAGAAATTGGCGAAGTAATTGCTACCTTGCCTTTCACTTTAATCGGTGAAAAAGGTCAAGATAAGCTTGCAGAAAAAGGAGTAGACCCGAGCATACTGTATAAAGGTGGAACAATATACCAAAACCTTAAAAGAGAAGGCATAAAGTCTTTTGCTTTTGCTCATGAATCCTATGCTCGTAGCTGCTATTCAGGACTAGTTTACAAAGGAAGCACTGTAATACCTTACATAAATCCTTCTGACTTGATTGTCAAAATGAGAAGGGTTGTCGAAAAAGAAAAAGGACCTGCTTATTTTTACGTCTACTATGGCTCTTTAGACGCAATAGAGCATGAATATGGTCCTCATACAGAAGAGTATCAAGCAGAGCTTTCCATGCTTTCCTTTCTCTTCAAGAAAGAATTTTTGGATAAGCTGGATAGAAAAACCGCAAAAGAAACCTTTTTCATAGTTACAGGAGACCATGGACAAGTTAATGTTCTGCCAGAAGAAACAATCTACCTTAACAAGTATAGAAGTCTTGTGAACATGCTGCAAACTGATAAGAACAAAATTATACCACCTGCAGGAGGTCCCCGTGATGTTTTCTTGCACATAAAGCCTGAAAAGTTAGAAGAGGTCTTTTCTTTCTTGACAGAAAAACTAGAGGGAAAGGCTGAAGTTGTAAAGATAAGCGATGCTTTGGAAAAGGGAATGTTTGGAATAGGAAAGCCTAAAAAAGAGTTTTTGGAAAGAGTAGGAAATTTGCTTGTACTGCCTTACAAAAACTATACAGTTTGGTGGAAGTACTTTAAAGGAAAGAAGTTCTCTCTTTTAGGTCATCATGGTGGTCTTAGCAAGAGTGAAATGTTAGTGCCTTTTGCAAGTACTATGCTTTCAGAACTTTGATAAGCATTTGGACCTAATTGTAATTATGGTCCTTGAGATAGAGATTAGGTTTGAACTAAAGGATTATAAACAGTTAAAAAGTAGGTTGAGAAAAATTGGTGCTAAGTTTCTCAAAAGAGAAAGAATAGTGGACGAGAACTTTACGCTTAAGACAAGAAACTTTTGGAAGACCGTTGAATGCCTAAGGATAAGAAGTGATGGAAAAGCAAAGAAGCATTGCTAACTTACAAACCTTCTGGTAAAAGATACAGCAAATTTCTTTCAGTAAACGAAATAAACGTTAAAGTTTCTGACAAGGAAGCGTTGAAGAAAATATTTTCTTATCTTGGCATTGTACCGTTACCTCATGCAAGCAAAGTTGAAAAGGTTAGGGAAACTTATAAGCTTGGAAATTTCCTGATAGTAATAGACCATGTGAAAGGGGTTGGAAAATTTGTAGAAATAGAATGCACAAGAAAAAGAAACGTTAAGAAAAAACTTTTAGAAATTGCGAAGAAGTTGGGATTTAGAGAGCAAGACCTAATGAAGGAGTCTGTTGGTTTTAGGTTCCTTAAAGTTTAGTATAAAACAGCCTCCAACTTCTTTAACCTTCTCAAAATTTTTCTATATCGGGAGTAGTGTTTTTTAAGGTCAGCAGGAGTTTCGCCTACTTCAGAAAAATCCTTTTCTAAACTTTCCTTGTAAGCTTTCTGGTCAGCATAGAGAAGGTGCAACGGTCTTAAATAAATTTTTATATTATCAAAAATTCTTTCTTCCTTATCTTCAGGCTGAACTATTTTAAACTCTTCAGGCAAGCCAATTTGGTATTCTACTCCTTTTCTCTCATAAGTTATAAAAGTTTTTGTGGCATGGCATGGTTTCAAATAAATCTTTAATTGCTTGAAGAGTCTTTTGTCCAAAGCCAAAATGTCTATGTCTGCAGCAGTTTTTTCTAAGCCATGAAGCACAAGAGCAGCACCACCAAAAACGATAAATTTGTCTAGATCAAAACCTCCCTTTTCAAGCAAAACATAAAACTCTTTAGTACCTCTCACAACAGATTTAACATTCATAAAGAACCACTCTACGTAAAGATATTTAAAACTTATACTTGCTAATCAAACCTTTTATCACTTCCTTTAAATATCGGGCATCCTTCATCAATCTTTGAGGAAGATAGTGAGGATGCTTCAAAGAAGAGTAAACATCGTAAAAAACATTTCTGTAATCTGATGGTAAGCCATGAACAAAACTTTTATAATAAGCAAGAATAGAATGCAAATCCGGCAGCAAATATTTTATCAGTTTTTTAGCTTTGTTTTCTTCACTCAAATTGCTTTTCTCTATTTCATCAATTTTGTACAGCATTTGCTCTAATTCTTTAAATGGAATTGGAACCTTTTCTTTTGTAAGAGCTAAAGCTAAGATCAGAAAAGAAAAAGAAATTAAAATCACAAGCATTATCCCCTTTGATAATAGTACAGCTTTTCCTGTTGGTAAAAAGGTTAGGAAATTTTTGGTAATAGCTAGAATACAAAAAATTGCCAAAAATGAGAAACAAATAGCTAACTTATGGAACAGCTTCATACAAATAATTTTGTTTTCAGAAAATGAAAAAAAATCATACTATTCTTCTGTAAGGATTCCTTATTCCATCCCACTCAAACTTTTCAGTTGGAGGAACTCTTCTTGCAAATTCATTGCTTTCCTTCAAAACTAGCAGCAAATCTGGTCTTGCTACAACAAACAAAGGATTTCCTTCTTCTCCGTACTTAGCTATTTCTCCATTTTCTTTCACTACAGTAAAAATTGTGTAAGGAAATGCTGGATAGTAGCTTAGGTTTCCGTTCTCATATTTGCCCAAAGCGTCACCAAAAGCAAAATAGCCATAAGAAGGGATTACAGTCTTGAACTTCTGCTTAAGCATTTCATGGTTTTGTTGATTGTAGCCTAATCCACTAATCATTACTGTATCTACATTTCTCTTATCGCCGAAAAACAGCTCAAAAGGAGCAAGCATCATCCAAGCACTTCTCATGAAGTTTATGTTTTCGTCATGTTCTAAAAATCTTCTCGTCTTTTCTATTTCTGGTGCAAAATACTCTTTAACTACTTTAATCATTTCTTCTGGTCCTTTAGCCATAGCTTTTTCCATTATTGGCTTAAGACCTTCCACTCTTAGCCCAACAAAATAAGGTATTCCGCCTAACAAGTTTATTACCATCTCGTTCACGTCCTTGTAGATGCTTGTCGGTCCTTGAATTATCGCATTTTTCACACCTTTATCACGAAGATAGTAGGAAATGTATTCTGCCTGCTTTTTTATGTAGTCTTCAGACCATAAACAATACTTTTGAGGACCTGTTGTTCCTGAAGAAAAAGAACACTTTACATTTTTCAGGTTTATCGGCTTGAAGGAAAGCCAATCAGTCCTTAACAAGTTTTGATCAACTTCTAGCTTGGATAAATTGTACAAAGTCTCTTCCAAGTTGCTAGTAACAGTTTCTTCTATAAGCTTTGGTGTAAGTCTTTTTTGCCAGTATGGAGTGTTGAGCCTATGGTATTCTAGTATGTCGTATAAGTAAGCTTCCAAGTCTATTTTCCTGTTTTCCCAAGGTATTTGATGCTCCATGCTTAAAGAGCGGTAGTTAAAGCTTTTAAGCTTACTCTTTTGTTGCTATGTCTTTCATTTCCTTCTTTACTACTTGGTAGCTTCCTTCCTCTTTTGCTCTTCCTCTTCCCCATTCATGAAGAGCAATTCTTGCCCCAGTAGAAATTATCTGAAGCAATATTCTGAGATAAGGATCTTCTACTCTTGCTGGATCAAAAGGCTCGTATGGCTGCTTATAGAGTTTCTCGTTGAGCTGATAGGCTGGGCATGCTACTGGTTTTTCTCCTGTCCTGCAGAACTTGTCCAATAGCTTTTTTCCTTCTGTCACACTTTCTTTTGCTATGTCTTCTATCATGAAGCATCCGGAAAGCCAATACTCACAAGTTTTTCTTTCGCTCATGCTTATCATTTTAGAGCGAAAAGTTTAAATATGTTACTGATTGGTAGTAAACTCTAAGGAATTTGATAGTTCACACACCCTAAAGCTATCCTTTTCTATAAACTAAAAGCATTCTTGGTGAATCTTGCTTAAGTGGTTGAGCACTCAATCCTGAAAGAGCTATCAAAGGTTCGTAACCTATTTCTTCAGCCAATTTATCCAACTCATCTTTAGAATACAATCTTAGTCTTTTTAAATGGTAAATTATTGCAGGAATGTTGTCGCATGAAGTACTCACGTATATCCTTTTAATATCCTTTTCCTTTGCCCTTTTTTCTAGTTCCTCAAACAATTTTGTTCCTACACCAACTAAGAGAAAAGCTCTATAACCTCTCGAGGTAATTCCCTTATCAAATCTTCTCTTAAATACTTCAAAACTTCTTTTTTATCCACCCAGGTAACTTCTTCAATTTCTTTAGACTTTTTAACTTCTGTTGAAGAAGTGCGGCAGAAAAACCAAAAAAAATTCAAAACACATTCATTGTTTACTTTTCTTGTTATAATACTCATAAGTTTTTCTATTCTAATTTTTAGTCCTAGTTCTTCTTCTATTTCTCGCAAGAGCGCATCTTCTATTTTTTCGTTATTTTTAGCTTTCCCGCCTGGAAAATGCCATTCACCCTCAATTTTCATGGGATGCTTTTTATCACGAGATTTTTTTGCTAATAAAAATTTTCCCTCTCTTTCGATAATTGCGCACGCTATATTGATAATTCTCATAACCAACCAGCAGATTTCCTCATCCTTTTTATTGCTCTCAAATGTAATTATTCTATCTCCTTCCTTTGGTACCGATGAGTAAGCTTTCTTTTCGTCTGGTACAGATTTTGGTTGTTCGTAGACTGACTTGTACACAGACTTAATCTTAAACTTGAACGAATCATCGCTAAACGATGAGTAAGAAATTTTATCTACTTCTGTCAATTTAAATTTGTAAAGGTTTTCTATTGTTCCATTTTACTTAAAGCTTTTTTACACGTTTCCCACAACTTTCTATAATTTTCATCGTTTTTCGTCTTCGGTTCTAAATAGTAAAAATTATCGTTAGTTTGACAAATTCTAACATCTTTAGTTTCGAAGTAATAGACTTCCCAACGCATAGAAATTATGAAGTTTATTAGTTTATCTATAATTTTTGTTTCTACTGTATCCCAGAGAGCAAAATCGCCGTCTATTATACCTTTTTTAAATTTTATACCAAATTTTTTGCAGACTGGTTCTTGATCTTTCAAAACAAAACTCACATTCTCTTTTGCGGTGTATATATAAAAAATACATTTTTTCGTTCCTAACTCTTCTAATATCCTTTTAACAAACTCTCCATACTTTTTAGACGGCATGAACACATCTATATCCATATTTTTTCTGTCTGCAATTACTATAGCTCCCGTGGCTAAATGGGGGTTAAGGTAAATGCTTTCTACCTCGTCCATGTACGTCTCCCCTGAACTCGTTTGAAGTAGTATAAAAAACTTTCGCTACTACATCAACATCAATTTCTTTATTGTTTTTAAACTTTTTATTAATCGAGTGTAGATAGTTGAACAAACTATTTTTATCTTTTAAGTCGGAAAAAACTACTGTTCGATTTAGTTTTTTCATCAGCTTACTAGCATATAAATATCCTAATGCAAACTCACAGTTTGCTAGAGTGTCTAAAGCATATTCAAGTGCCATTTTAACATCCTTACTCTCGTACCCCTCTGGCAGTTTTATTCTGTACGCATCTTTTAACACTGCCCTTCTATACTCTTCTAGAGGAGGAAAGATACTCTTGTAAGCCGATCGCAAAAAGTATTTGAAATTGTGGAAAGATAACGAAGCAACATCGTAGCAGTGTAAAGCTTCTAAGTAATTAAATTTTACGGAATTTTCGTCTGGCTTTTTTGAGAATGTTAGATTCTTAATTTCTTCTAGAAAGTTTTCATCACCAAAAAGATATTTTTCGTTTTCTAACAAACTACCTAGAAGATAATCGTTAAAACATGATCTTTCCACCATATCGTTCTCTTCAAAGTAGGTAACGTCCAACTTTCTTATTACTGCCAATTTACTTCCAACACTTTCTCTGTCTTTCTTATCTTTAAGTACCACCACAACATCAAAATCACTCTTCTCGTTGTTTTCATGTTTAGCGAACGATCCGAACATCCAACATACCTTTATTTTGTCATTAACGCTAGAAAGAAGCGTAGGTAGTTCGTGTAAATCTTTTTGATCGGTAGCAACTGTATCGCTCACAATTTTTAGTTACACTCCAAAATTATTTAAACTTTTATATATTTAGATTATTCCAAATAAAATCTATATATTTCTTTGGACTATTCATAAAATATGCAAGAATTAAAAGTAGACCAAAAAGAACTGGAGAAAAGAGTTAAGCATGTGGTAAGTTTATCAAAAGAAATTCCTTGGTACGTTAGAAAGTACAAAGAGCTAGGAATAGATCCTGACGAGATTAGAAGTCCACAAGACTTGTTAAAGGCTTATGAAAAAGGGTTGTATACTACTCCAGAAGATTTACCTGAATTGGTTTATTATGAAGATAAAAATACAAAAGAATTTTATACTTCTGGAATTAGTGGAAAAAAGCCAAAGAGAGTTTGTATGAATAGAGATGATGAAAAAAGAATCGTAAATCAAGCTATGAAATTCTTCCAGAAATTTTACACAAAAAATGATAGAATCCTTAACTGCTTTCCGGCCCCCCCTGCCATTTCTGGGCATATGGAAAACTGTGCACTTTCCGCCTTAGGGTATGCTTATAAACATGCGCCTGCCCAAGAACTTCGTGGTGACCCCAGGAAATTTATGGAATATTATAATGAATTTAAACCTACATCATTGGCGAGTCTAACAACATTCGCATACAGGCTACCTAAACTATTAGAAACTATAGGAATCGATAGTAGAAAACTTGAAATTAATACTATAATGGTTAGCGGTGAACCTTCTACCATTCAAAGAAGGAAAGAAATTGGGAAAGAATTCGAAGCAAGAGTATGTGATTTCTATGGTACTTCTGAAAGTGGAATGGTCGCTTATGAAGTGGAACCATTCACAGATGAATTTATTGTAACTCTTCCTGAAACCTTGTTGTTCTTAGTTAAAAATGGAGGACAGGTATCGACTGGAGAAATTGGAAATGTTTTATTAACCAATCTTTACGAGGTTAATTCAAAACCATGGACAGTACTGCTAAATTATCAAATAGGTGATTGGGCAAAGTGTATAGAAAAGGAAAAAAACGAACCTATAACTTCGATCAGTGAGATAAGAAGAGAAGTTGCCGACCTTTCTGGAGCAAAGCTACATCCACAAGAAGTTGAAGAAGTTGTAGAAGAGTTAGAAGAGCATGAGAAAGAATTAACTGGCGAATATACTCTAATAGATTTCAAGACAATACCAAGAGAAGTTGTTTATACATTTATTCGACAAGGCATTGAATTGGATGAAGAGCTCTTAGAGAAACTAAGAAATGATCCTAATACGTACAAAAATTGGGATAGAAAATCTGAAGTAGAAATAAGAGTCGAAAGTACGTATAAATTATCGTCAGAAAAAAATGAAGAAATAAATAAAAAGATAAGAGAAAAGTTATATGCTTCTAACATTCCAGTTAAGACTTTAGTAGAAATTATAGGAGATGCAAGACTTTTTATAGAGGCGGAAGATCCTGGAGAGCTTTATAAAGGTTTTAGAAAACTAATTAAACCAGGTAAACCTAAAAGACTTATAGTAGTGTAATCATGGAAGAAGAAAATACTCTGATAAAACTGATAAAAGAAGGTAAAGTTGAAATTACTACAGATGGTAAAATAATTGGTTTTAATGAGTATGCAGTATTTTTACCTGTTAGAGTTCTTAACAAATTATTTGTTCTTATAAAAGAAAATTTTAGTGAAGATAAAGCTATAGAGGTACTAAAAGAACTTGGAAGATTTCAAGTTCAACAAGCTTTTCAAAGGTATATAAAAATTTTAGGTTGGGAAAAATTACCAAAAAATAAGATATGGGAATTTGTCACACAAATAACTTTATCGCTTGGATTAGGAAAATACGAATATAGAAAAAGTAATGATTCTTACATAATTTCGATCTCGAAAACACCATTTGCCGAAGAGTTTTTACTCGAATATGGTAAACAACAATCTCCAATCGATTATTACATTTCAGGTATTTTTGAGAAAGGGCTTACAGCTCTTTTAGGTAAACCAATGATTTGCGAAGAAGTAAAATGTTATGCAAAAGGTGACGATTGCTGCGAATTTGTAGTAAAGCCAAAAGAATGATTCTCTACTAGTTTTCTAAAAAGTAAAAAAATTCAATACATTACAGAAAACATCAATAAACTTTTTTAATCACTTTTTCTGCATAACATACAATAATAACCTTCTGAATCTATCCAAAAATCAAGAAGCCTGAACCCAACTTTCTTAAACTCGCTAATTAAAATCTTTTTGTTAAACCTGTAGTGAATTAAGCCTTTTTCAGAACCGTCTAAAATTACATACGTCCTTGGAGCAATCCACTTTATTCCATGAAGTTTATCCTTTTGTATATGTTTCTTTCCCTTGTGCTTATGAACAACGATAAAAACGTAACCGCCTGCCCTTAAAATTCTGTACATTTCTTTTATGGCCTTTCTTATCCATTCTATTCTTCCATGGTTTAATGCTCTCACGCAAACTATTGCATCGAAAAAGCAATTTTTATACGGTAACTTTTTGTATACATCACCAACTCTTAACTTAGCTCTTAACCTCTCTTTTTCTAACCATTCTTTCGCAATTTTTATTCCAGTTTTAGCAATATCCATGCCATAAACTTCGAAACCGTTTTTAGCTAGATATACTGCATGTCTTCCTGTCCCACATCCTAAATCTAAAATTCTTTTCACACCTTCCTTCTTCCATCTTTTTGCCAGCCAAGGAATATCTTCTTGAGGATTTGTCCAAATTCTGCCTTTTTCTTGAAATGTCTTGTCCCAAGCTTCTTTAAGAAGCTTCACAAAAGAATATACCTCCCTCAGTCATATTAAAATAGAGAAAATTTAATAAACATCAAGAAAATTAAATAACAACTCCTTTCTCAGCAGGCTTTACTTCTACCCCTTTCTCAGTAATGTAAATCTTGTGCAAATCTTTTGAATGACTTCCATACCTAAGCTTTACAACAAGCAAGTCTATGTCGCTTCTAGCATACTTGAAAGGTCTTAAAGTTATTACACCATCAGCCAAAAACTCTGAGCAAGTGTCCCTGCTCAGCCAATTTCCTTCTTCAGGCAGTTCAGAAGTAACTAAGCAAGTGCATCCTGTAGATTTCAAATAATTAATGATCTTCATCAGAACGTTCTTAGCAACTATCGCTTCTGTCATGGGCACAGGACTTATTGCTTCCAGAGTTTCAAAAAGTTTCATTCCTTTCCTAATCTCAAAAGGCGTTAAAAATTCTGTTACTGTTGTTAGCGAATCCAGCACTATTCGCTTAGCCTTTATTTCCTTGGCAACCTTGCCAAGCTTCTTCAAATACTGCATGTCCTTTTCGCTTGTTACGTCTACATGATAAAGCCTCAGCATGTTCTTCTTTTCCAAAGCTTCTAGATCCCAGCCAAAGTTTTTTGCTTGTAGCCTAAGCTCTTCTGGTGTTTGGTCAGTAGAAATGTATATCCCAGGCTCGTTGAACTTAGTAGCTCCATGATAAATAAAGCTCAAGCAAATCAGTGTTTTACCAGTACCTGCAGAACCTGATAATAGAATTACATTACCTTTTGGTATTCCACCATGCAAAGCCTGGTCCAAACCTTCTATTCCTGTTTTCACTCTTTCCATAAGATTAATTTGAGATTTAGAAGATTTAAATGTTAATTCTTAAAATCAAGCTTTTCTTAAGAGAGGAGCCATTTCCACAAAGGCATGAAGACAATCTTTTTGTTAATACCTGTTATAAGGAAACAATTTAAAAATCTTTCCCCCTTATAAGGAAACTTAAAGACGTACAGGTCATGAAGCTTAAAGAGTTTAAAGCTTTAATCTTTGTAGTAAAGATAATACTTGCCTTCAGGTTGTCTTAGCTTTTAGGAAAGAAAATCCAAAATTATTTTTAGATGATCTCAACTTTCATCCGAAAGCTTTTAAGGTTTGAAGAGAGTACTGCTTTCAAAGGCTTAGCCCTTTCTATCTGCGAGAAAGAAGTAAAGATTTTTGGCAAAAACTTTTATTTGCAGCCGTTAGAACAGCTTGCATTCTTGCAGAAAAAGCTGGAAGAAAAGCTTGGCAAAGAAGGTTTAGAACTGCTCTATCAAGCAACAAAGGAAGGATTTTCCAACCTTGCAAAAGAGCTTGAAGGCCTTTCTGATGTTAGGAGCGAGTACTTGATAGAACTGCAAAACCTAGTGAAGCACTTAGGCTTTGGTAATGTAAAAGTAGTAGAAGTTAACGACAGAGAATGCAGAGGGTTAGTTAGAGTGGAGGAAAACCCTTTCCCAGACCTGGTTGAAACAAAAGGTTGTGTAGACTACTTGCTTGCTGGAATAATTGCTGGTTATTTCTGCAAGTATTTTGAGAAGAATGTTGAATGTAAGGAAGTGGCATGCAAGGCAGAAGGAAAAAAGTATTGTGAGTTTATAGTTCAGCCATAAAGCTTAAGTCTTTTAAGGAGGAAAAAATTCTTGTGAGCTCACGCCTGCAGGAAAGAGACAAAATTTTGAGTGAGATAGAAAGATTAAAAACACAAAGTAAACAGCTAATGGAACAAGCAAAACAATTAGAAGACGAGCTATATAGGCAAACAGCAAAAGGAATTCCTTCTGTGTCTAGAGAAGCAGAAAAGCTTCTGAGCATTCTCGAAGTTTATGAAATGCATTATCCTGACTTTAAAGCAATAGCCAAAATACTTGAAGCAAAAGAAGATCCAACTCTTCCAAAAACACCAGAAGAATGTAAAGTTTACTTGAAAGAACTGAAGAGAAACTTATCTTATAGAATTTACGGAAGGTATCGTAGGCTTTCGATTCTTTCAGAATCTGATTTAGAAGAAGTTTATGCTAAGCTAAGAAAAATATTCGAGAAAAATCCAGAAAAAATTGTTTGGATTTCTACAAGAGTTGAAGAAGATCGCTTAAGAGTATCGCCTCTAATAAAGAAAATGTACAACTTGAAGGAAAATGATCGCTTAGTTGTCTGGACAAAAGAAAATCCTGTCTACATAGCCTTTAGGTGGGACGTGATTTGGCCGTATGTTTATGAAGATGATGAAGAAAAGTTTGAAGAGTTGATGGAAGGGGATGTAATTCTCATGAATCCTGATCCTTTCAGAACAATATTTAAAGAAGACATTATAGAGGAAGAAGATAGAGTAGTAAGAAATTTTTATCTTAGGCCTGTGTACGTAGGGGAAGAAGAAAGAGAAATTACAAAACTTTTGTTAGACCTTGATATTTACATGCCATACGACGATCCTTATGTTATTTCTCCTATCAGCTACAATTGGTATGCACAAAAGCTTTTAGATTTGCTTAAAAAGAAGGATGAAGAAACATTAAGAGAAATAGTTGAGAAAAGCAAAATGGCAGGTTTAAGGAAGATGAGCTACATCATTCCAAAGATTGCAGTAGATATAAAAGAGGGTAAGGTCTACAAATCTGAGGAAAAGCACTTTGAGATGAGCGAAGATGCTTATACCCCAGAAAGCTACGGTTTCTTATATCGCTGTTTTTCTGAGGCAAGCCCAGAAGTTGCACAAGAACTGAAAAAGTTTCTACAGCCTAAAAGTTGATTATTTTTGATACAGAAGCTCTAAATAGTTCCAGCCTGTTTGATATGCTGTGACAATTGGATGGAACTTAAACAAAAGTTCTTTTTGTCCTTCTAGAGCAGCTTTCTTCACTTCTTTGTAATTTCTCATAGCATAAAGGAGTGCGCTAGAAAAGTTCCTCACTCTTTCTCCATAATATTCACTCCATACCGCACGAGTAACATAATGATTGAAGTAGTACTCTGGTCCACTTACGTCTGTTGTAACTACTGGAACACCATGGAACAGCGACTCCAAAATAGAAATGTTGAAAGAATCGTAATAAGTAGGCTGGACGGTTATATCGGATGCTGCAACGTATTTTAACACTTCCTCTCTACTCTTTTCACCTAGGTATGTAACATAACTTTTGTCCTTTATGTATTCTTCGATCTCTTTCTCTATCGGACCTATTAAAAGTAACTTAACATGGAAAGGTCTAATAGTTCTCTTGACAATTTCCATACTGTCTACAAGCTCTTTTAGCCCTTTTTCAGTAGTTACTCTACCAGCATAAGTGATGAGCCAAGTATCATCATTCCTAAGAGTTTTTCGTAGTTTCTTTACCTCCTTCTTAGAATGTCGGTAGTATGTTGCATCAGAAGATGGTTCTACTACTGATATTTTGTCAGCTAGGTCTGAACCGTACAGGTGAGCGAAAACCTGAGAGAGATAAGAATTTGCAATTACTTTATCAGCGTGCTTCAACAACTCCTCTTGTGCCTCTATGTAAGGACTTTCCTCGATGTTATAAGCTTCTTTGAACATTTCTTTCAAACAGCCGTGAGCTGTATAAACTATTTTAGTTCCTTTTGTTTCTCTTATTTTAAGTAGCTTTTCAAGAAAGCTACCTTCATCCTTTTTTAATCCAACAATATAATTATGGACATGAATAATATCAAAAGGTTGAGATAACAGCTTTTCTACCTCTTCCTTAGTTGCTGGTAAGAAGTTATCGCCGTTTCTTATAGAAAATTTCTCTCCAGTATCATCGATATCGTATCCAACCTCTACAAAGTTGAATCCTAATCTTTCTAATGGTCTTGTATAAGCTTCTATGTAACTATTCACTCCACCAGGCAGACCCCAAGAAATGTTCAACACTTTAACTTCTTTTTTCGGTTTAGGTGGAGCTATTAATGGCTGGCCATCGAGTGAATTTACAGCATTTATTAAGAAGCTGTGGAACAGATCTTCCTCAGCCTCTTTTATGTAATATCTGGTGAATGGTGAACGTTTGTAGTAATTTATTGCGTTAAACTTTTCTGTAGCTGTCTTGTTCAGAACTTCTGAAACTTCTAAAGAATTTTTAATTTTATCAAAAATGTTTGAAATTTGAGCTGGGCTTGCTCCATACTTCCAAGAATTTATAGTCTCATCCACTTCAAACCTGCTTAAGTCATCCTCCACCCAGCCATTATCTGCGAAATCGAAGTCAGTAAAGTACAAGTTTCCTGAATCGTCCTTTCTAAAGTGGTCAAAAAGTAAGTTGCCATGGATAAAAGATTTATGGGCTTCTTCACTTCCAGCCAAGCTTTCCTTAAGTCTTTTTTTAGCCATCTTATAAATTAGCGAATTCTTCTTTTCCTCAGGCAAACTATTTTCTACAATAGCTATGGCAGAACTCAATTCTTCATCCCATTGTACTTTTCTCTCTTCAACCCCCCAGAAGTTGTACCACTTATTAAGTGCTTTAGCTATCTTGCTTGCACCAAAAGATGGCTCGTATGCATAAGGTATGTATTCTTCACACAGGTAATCTTTAAAAATTGCTGAATGTGGTATTTTAACGTCAAGCGGCTCAGTTTTGTTGAAATCCTCCTCCCTTTCGAGTACCTTCTTTTCTCTTTTAAACCTTTCAAGAGAAGTTGGGAAAGGTTTTGGTTTTTTTATCGTGAGTTTTTTATCTTTATCAATAAGTACTTCAAAGTCTATCGTATCTATTTTTACTACTTTTAAGTTGTTACTTTCCATAGAATAATGTTAGACAGAAAAGCTTAAAAATATTACGTCTTAGGTGGCCTGAACTCCTTTTTGCTGAAGAGTTCGTCTAAGTCTCTCTTAAGCTCTGGATAAGCAGTTACTAGCTTCCTGAGCTCACTTTCCAAGTTTTTCGCTTCACCGTATCTTCCAAGGCTCATTGCATGCTTGTAGCGATCAGCAAGCTCATCAAACTTAGCTCTAGCCATTCCAGTCTCGACGAGCTTAAGCTGTGTAGTAGCTGCAGCTGTTTTGCTCAACCTCCTGAACAAAACTTCGAAGAGAAGGAAATCTACTAAAATTAATCCAATACCAGCAATACCGTACCCTAATAGTTCCAGAAAGAGTGAAGCAAGAAGGAACCTAAAAGCAATAAGAGATAAAGAAAGTGTAACTATAGCACGAACTCCTGTATGAGTTAAAAAGTCTGTAGTATCATAGAAAACTGAAATGAGTAATGCTAAAGGTAAAATTATCCCAAAAATGAAAAATGTTACCAAGCTTAACCAGTTTAGCTCAGTAGGCACATAGCCAGCAAACACGCATGAAATTGGAATTACTGTAGATGCAAGGGGGTCTGGGATAGTTATGTTCATGCCAGATATAGGAGCAGATGGTATTAACATTTGCATAGACTCGTTACAAGCAGTATAGCTAAGAACTGGTTTACCAAGAAAAGGTATAATATACACCAACTGAATGGCGAATAAACCTATAAAAACAATAAACAAGCCTATAAGAATGCCCCATTTAGATACACGAGGCCACGCTCTTCCGAATATCATAGAAGCAGCAACTATTGCACCACCTGATACGATAAGAAGGAACGATATACTACCCAATCCCATTAACCAGTTTAAAATTCCTGTATACTTTGGCGCTTCTTCTTGAGCAAATGTAGAAGAGACTAACAACAGAAAAAAAGTTAAAACAATTATCAATATTTTTTTCATAAAAATATTTTGATTTTTAAATGATTTAAATCTTCGCCACTATCCTTTTTTAACAACAATTCCTTTCTTCGTTATCTCAAAAGGAAATATTTCTGTTGCATGATTTGTTCTTCTCATCTTCCTTATCATTAAGCTTCTTGGTGTTCCTAGAGCTGAGTATTCTAAATAATGCAGAACAATAACACTGTCTGCTAAAAACTCTTCAAAGCCTAGAGTGCTCAATGCTTTTGTGCCTCTTAGCTCTGTTATAAGCAAGGAAGTAGTCTTTATCCTCTTCAAAGCTCTCATCAAGTCGAATATTTCCCTTCTCAGCTTTGCTATATCCTTCTCTTCTGCCCAGCCCATCTCAGCTATGGACAAGCTATCTAAAACAAATCTTTTAGCGTTTATCCTTTCTACTGCTTCTATTATTTTGGTCTGCAAGTCGCTTATCTTGGTTGGAAACTCAGAAGCAAGCAAAAACTTTCCCTTTTTCTCATATTCTCTAAATTCCTTGTCCCACCCAAACTCAGCAACGTCGTTCAGTATATCTTCCCTATCTTCTTCAAGCGTAACGTACAATCCAGGCTCCCCTTCTCTTAAGCCTTGAAGCAAAAACTGACAACCAAAAATTGTCTTGCCTGTACCTGCACCACCGCACAAAAGATTTACCGAACCTTCTATAAAGCCACCACCTATTAAAGGGTCTAAACCAGGAATTCCAGACTTAAGCCTTTTTTCCATATTCTTTATTTGGTTTTAAAGAAAATTAAGCAATTTCTAAAGACCTTCTTATGTAATATGCTTCCTCCTTACTTCTCTCTTTCTCCTCTTCTTTCTTCACTTCCTCTTTAACCTCTTTCACTTCAATCTCAAGCTTAAGCAACCTTGCAAGCTCTTCCATCTGTTCTTTACTCATCTTTCCAACTTTAGCTCTCCACCACTCGTTTATGTTCAAGTTGTCGCCAGACTTTCTAGGAATTACATGCAAGTGAAAATGCTGTATAGATTGCTCAGCAGCAGAACCACTTGCTTGAAACAAGTTTACTCCTTCTGCTCCCATCTTTTCTCTCATTTTCCTAGCAAGCTTTTGAGCAATTTTTGCTATGTGTTGCAAAAGTTCTTCGCTAATATCAAATATGTTTTCTGCATGCTCTTTCGGAATTATTAGAGTGTGACCAGGAGCTAAAGGGTTTATGTCTAGAAAAGCCAAGCACTTTTCATCCTCGTGGAGTATGAAAGCAGGTATTCTTTTCTGCACTATTTGACAGAATATACAATCTTCTTTGTTCACAATACCTAATTGGAAAGGAATCAACTTAAGCTTAACCTTTTAAAGTTTTATTACCAATTAAACTAAATTTAAATTCACGTGAGGACATGCCAGAAATCAAGAAGCCTAGAAGAGGGAGTTTGGCATACTACCCAAGAAAAAGAGCTAGAAGAATCTATCCTGCTGTCACCGTATATCCAAAAGTAGAAAAAGTGAAGCCTTTAGTTTTTGCTGGGTATAAAGTTGGTTGCGCGCATGCAATAGTTCTTGATACAAGAAAAGGATCGCCAACTTTTGGAAAAGAGATAGCTGTGCCTGTAACGATTTTAGATTGTCCGCCTTTGAAGGTGATTGGTTTTAGAGTTTACAAAAACACAGAAAAAGGTTTGAAAGCCTTGACAGAAGTTTGGTCCAAGGAATTGCCAAAAGAGCTTAGCAGGAAAGTGAAAATTAAAAGCAATGAAGAGAATCTAAAAGAGTTGGAAGGGAAAAGCTTTGACGATGTTAGGCTTATCGTATGCACTCAACCCTTACTTTCTGGTGTAAGGAAGAAAAAGCCAGAAGTTTTCGAAGTTGGAATTGGTGGAAAAGACCCAAAAGAAAAGCTTGAATTTGCCAAGAGCATGCTTGGAAAAGAAATAAACCATAAGGATGTTTTTAGAGAAGGCGAGCTTGTAGACGTTATTGCTGTAACAAAAGGTAAAGGGACTGCTGGCCCGGTAAAAAGGTTTGGTATAAAAATTCAGCCAAGACATGCTAAACAGAAGAGAAGGCATGTAGGCAGCCTAGGACAAGAAAGACCAGGAAAAGTAAGACCTACTGTGCCTATGGCTGGTCAGCTTGGGTTCGCAAGAAGGACAGAGCTAAACAAGAGAATACTTAAACTTGGAGAAGGAGGTATAGCTCCAAAAGGCGGGTTTAAAAGATACGGGATTATCAAGAGCAATTATATTGTTATAGAAGGTTCAGTCCCAGGCAGCAAGAAAAGACTAGTGATGATGAGGCCAGCTCTAAGGCCCAAGGTAATAAGCATGCACGAGTTCAAGAAGTTGGTGGTATGATGGAAGTAGATGTTTTAAGCATAGAAGGTAAGCCGGTAGAAAAGATTAGCTTGCCAAAAGTATTTTCTGAGCAAGTGAGAGAAGACTTGATTAGAAGGGCCTTTTTATCAACCATGAGCAAACAAAGACAACCTTATGGTACAGACGTCCTGGCTGGTCAAAGAACTTCTGCCCATTATCATGGGTATAGAAGGCATAGGTACACGATGATGAACAGAGAGATGGCCAGACTACCAAGATTACATGGCAAGACAGTTCCTTTCTTGTACTTCCAGGCAAGGTTTGTGCCTCAAGCTAAAGGTGGAAGAGAAGCTCATCCTCCAAAAGTTGAGAAAGTCTGGGTGGAAGAGATAAACAAGAAGGAAAGACAAAAGGCTATTCGCTCAGCAATAGCAGCTACGGCAAAGAAAGAGCTTGTAGCAAAAAGAGGACATAAAATCAAGGATATACCCCTTCCTATAGTAGTGGAAGATAGTATCCAAGAGTTGAAAAAGGCTAAGGATGTTATAAAGTTTTTGAAGGCTGTCGGACTTGAAGAAGAGCTTGAAAGGATAAAGAAGAAAAAGGTTAGAGCTGGTAAAGGAAAAGCCAGAGGAAGAAAGTATAAAAGAAAGATAGGTCCTTTAATAGTTATAACAGAAGATAAAGGAATTGGGAAGGCTGTGAAGAACTTGCCAGGTATTCATGTTTGCAGGGTGGAAAACTTGTGCGCAGCTTATCTTGCACCGGGAGGCATGCCTGGTAGGCTTACTATCTGGACTAAGTCTGCTCTTGAGAAGCTAAAGAATTTGGTTGGTTAAAATGGACCCGTTTAAAATACTTCGTTATCCGCATACAACAGAAAAGTCTGTCATGCTGATAGAAAAGGAGAACAAGATAGTGTTTATTGTAGATAGAAAAGCAACTAAGCAGCAGATAAAAGAAGCTTTTGAGAAACTTTTTGAGGTTAAAGTAGACAAAGTCAACACGCTTATAACAAAAAAGGGAGAGAAAAAAGCTTTCATAAAAATAAACCCTAAGTTTAAAGCAAGCGATGTTGCGGCAAAGCTAGGAATGATTTGATAAGCTACTTTATCTCTTCTATGAGCAGTTTCAACTTTTCAAAATCTTTTACCATTTTCTCTCTTATTTTGGGGAATCTTCTTGCAGCTGAAGGATGAAAAGTTGGAAAGTAGATTCTTCCATTTTTTCTTATTGGATTGCCATGAATTTCAGAAACTTTGAACTTTTCGTTCGGAAATAAAGCTTTAAGAGCAACGTTTCCAAGCATCACGATTAGTTTTGGGTTTATAATTTCAATTTGTTTTGAAGTATGAATCATGCCGTGCATAATTTCTTCGTTTGTCGGGACTCTACTTCCAGGGTAATATTTTACAGGGGAGGTAAGAAAAACATCTTCTCTTTTTATTCCAATAGAAGCCAACAATTTATCAAGAAATTTTCCAGAAGGTCCTATAAAGGGTTCTCCTTTTTTGCTCTCTTGCGGTCCTGGACTCTCCCCAAGGAAAATTATTTTTGCGTTAGGATTTCCTTTTCCAGGAACTGGCAAACCAAACTTATTTTTCTTACACTCTTTGCAGCTTCTTATTTCTTCTTCTACCTCTTTCAAAAGCCTTATTTTTTCTTCCATATCAAATACAATAAAATATTTAAAAGATGAAACCTATTAGTTTGAGTATCCAAAATTAATAGTGGTGTAAAAATGGGAAAAAGGATAATTGCCAGAGCAAGAGGGAAAGGCGGACCTCGCTATAGAGCACCGAGCCACAGGTATCTAGGTAAAGTAAGTTATTTTCCTTTCAACAACATCGTAGGTAAGGTTGTCGACATAGTTCATGACCCTGGAAGGTCTGCTCCTGTTGCAATCATAAGGACTGAAGATGGGAAAGAAGTTTTGCACATAGCACCCGAAGGCTTACAAGTTGGATCAGAGATAGAATACGATGGTAAAATTGCAGTGGGTAATGTAGTAGAATTAGGAAAAATTCCTGAAGGAACTAAGATATGCGCAATAGAAACTTATCCTGGTTCTGGTCCAAAGCTATGCAGAAGTAGTGGCTCTTTTGCAGAAGTTGTAGGTAGAGTTGGCGATAAAGTTGTAGTTATGCTTTCTTCTAAGAAGACAAAGGAATTAGACGCAAGATGTAGAGCTACTATAGGAATTCCTGCTGCTAGCGGAAGGGTGGAAAAGCCGTGGGTAAAGGCTGGTAAACATTGGTATGCTATGCATGCAAGAGGCAAGATCTTCCCAAGGACAAAAGGTGTAGCAATGACACCAACCGATCATCCTTACGGAGGTAAAAGTAAGAGACCGAGACCTTCCAAGACTGTAGCTAGAACAGCTCCACCTGGAGCAAAGGTTGGTAGCATAGCAGCTAGGAGGGTTGGTAAGAAAAAGTTGTGATGATTATGAAAGAGTTTAGGTATCGAGGATATACGCTAGAAGAATTGAAAAAAATGTCCATAGAGGAATTTGCAAAGATAGCTGACGCGAAAATAAGAAGAAAGTTGAGAAGAGGATTGACTGAACAAGAAAGAAAGCTCTTGGAAAAGTTGAGGAAAGAGCCTGATAAATTCCACAAAACGCATGTAAGAAGCATGATAATCCTTCCTGAGATGGTTGGAAAGAAAATTGGTGTTTATATTGGAGGTGGAAAGGCTGGAGATGCGAGCGGTAAATGGCAACCTATCACAATAACTCCTGAGATGATAGGTTTTAGGCTTGGTGACTTTGCAATAACAATAAAGCGTGTGAAACACTCTGCGCCTGGTATAGGAGCTTCTAAGGGAAGTAAACATTATGCAACAAAGACCTAGTGATGGTATGAAAGCGACTGCAAAAACTACAGCAAGAATTTCTCTCAAGCATTCTCTTGTTCTGTGTAAAAAACTAAAAGGGAAGAAGTTATCAAAAGCAAAAAGTTTTTTGGAGAGGCTTATAGAAAAGAAGGAAAGTATAGACGGAAAGTACTACACAAAAGCGAGTAGTGAAATCCTTAAACTATTAAACAATGTAGAAGCAAACGCAAAACAAAAGAACATGGACGTAGAAAGGTTGTTCATAAGTAGAATAAAGGCAGATAAAGGTTTTACTTTCGTGCTTCCAAAGTCAAAGGCAAAGTTTAGGGGGAGAAGAGGAAAAGTAACAAACTTAGAAGTAGTGGTGGAAGAAAGATGATAGAAAAGATTTTTGTCAAAAATGGTATTGCTGTCTCAGACTTAGAGAAGTTTTTGAGAAAAAAGGTTGAAAAGGCTGGCTACAGCCATTCAGAAATAGAGAGAACTCCACTAGGAACTAGAATAATAATCTATGTACATAAGCCAGGCCTGATTATAGGAAAGTCTGGAAGAAAAATAGACGAGCTTGCAGAAGAAATAAAAGAAAAGTTTAAAATAGAAAACCCGATGATAGATGTAAAAGAAGTTGAACAGCCTATGCTTGATGCCAATATAGTCGCCTATAGAATTGCAAAAGCTATAGAAAAAGGAATAAACTACAAGAAAGTTTGCAATTATTACTTGGAGCAAGTAAGGAATGCTGGAGCAATAGGTGTAAGCATTGTAGTTTCTGGAAAACTTGCTGGAAAGGAAAGATCTAGGTTCCAAAAGTTTAGGTCTGGTTTTGTAGCATACTCTGGTGATTATGCTGAGAGGCTTGTAGAAAAAGGTTATTCCCAAGCCATGATCAAGCCTGGTATAGTTGGTGTTGAAGTGAGAATAATGAAACAGCCTATAGAAGAATTTAAAATGAAAGAAGGTGAGAAGAGTGAAAGCAAAGGAAATGAGGAAGCTAAAGCCTGAAGATTTAAATAGTCAACTAAGAGAATTAAAATTAGAGTTGATGAAAGAATTGAGTAATGTAAAGATGGGCAGGCCTGTAAAGAACCCTGGTAAAATAAGAGAGATTAAAAAGAACATTGCCAGGATTTTAACGATAAAAAGAGAATTAAAAGCAAGAGAGGGAAAAAGATAGAAATGGCAGAAGTGTGCCCTAAGTGTGGAGCTCCTGCTTCTCAAGGTATTTGCTCTAAGTGTGGACTCCCAGTAGAAATTTGCGTTTGTGAAGCATTAGAAAAAGAGGAAAAGAAAATAAAGGTTTTTATCGAGAAGAGAAAGTTCAACAAACCTATAACAATAATTGAGGGAGTAACGAGCAGAGGAAAAGAAATTACTTCTCAATTGAAGCAGAAGCTGGCATGCGGCGGAACTTATAAAAACGGTAAGATAGAGTTACAAGGCGATCATAGAAATAGGTTAAAAGACTTGCTTAAAAGTTTTGGATTTGACGAAAATCAAATAGAAATAATATAAAACACTTTTTCTTTTATAATTATGCCAATTACACCAAAAAACTTGGTCAGACATGAACTGATAGGGTTAAAAGTAAAAGTTGTCAAATCTACTGAAAAAACTCAAAGAGGCTTAACAGGAGTGGTAATAGATGAAACTTACAACACGCTTAAGATTGAAACAAGAAAAGGTGAAAAGACTGTGATAAAAAGCAATTGTGTTTTCATCTTTACCTTACCGGATAAAACAAAGGTTCAAGTAGATGGCAAGGTTTTGATAGGTAGACCAGAAAACAGGATAAAAAAGAAATTCTTATACTAGCTTATTTAATGAATTTATATTTTTCCAATTTCAAGTTTATTAAAAGTGGTGGTATGAAAGCCAGAAACATTGGGATAAAAGTTAAACCACCGGAGAAGGAATGCTCAGACCCTAAGTGCCCTTTTCACGGTCATTTATCCGTTAGAGGGAAAATTCTAGAAGGTTTGGTTGTTTCTGCCAAGTCGCCAAAGACTGTTATAATTGAACGAAACTATCTTCATTATATCCCTAAGTACAGGAGGTACGAGCGTAGACATAGCAGAATTGCTGCCTACAATCCTGAATGTATAAATGCAAAAGAGGGCGATAAAGTTAGAATTGCTGAATGTAGACCTTTGAGTAAGACAAAATCTTTTGTTGTTATAGAGGTGATTAAGTGAGCTCAAATTTTCTAAAACCTAATACAACCTACATCGAAATTATTTCGAAACTGGCTGAAAAAAATAATTTAACAAGAAGAGAAATAGCAAAGGTTTTGGAACCAAGTTTTCCTTACATTCCTAGGCCAGAAAATTTAATGCATGTATTAAGCGAAGTAGACAGATTTATAGACGCATTAGAAAAAAATGGGATGGTAATAAAGTTTAGTTACAAAGGAAATAGGAAAGATTATACAGTAAAAATCACAGAAAGAGGATTAGACTATGCTGAAAAGTTAAGAAAAAGTGAGAGAAATGAAAGCAGTTAGAGCAAGAATAAAAAAGGCATTGAATGTTGGAAGCTATTTGGTTTGTGCAGATAATACAGGGGCAAAAGTGTTACAGATAATTTCTGTAATCGGATATAAAGGTATAAGAAGAAGGCAACCAAAAGCAGGTGTTGGCGATGTTGTCAAATGTACAGTAAAAGAAGGTGACGTAAAGATTAGAAAGCAAGTTGTAACTGCAGTAATCATCAGACAAAAAGCTGAATACAGGAGAAAGGAAGGGATTAGAATAAAGTTTGAGGACAATGCTGCAGTCTTGGTAAACGAAAGTCTAGAACCAAGAGGTACACAAATAAAAGGTCCTGTCGCAAGAGAAGTTGTAGAAAGGTTCCCTGCTATAGGAAAGATTGCTAGCATGGTTGTTTAGGTGTGTTTATGCCCGAATCGAAAAAACCTAGAAAGCAAAGAAAAGCTTTGTATACAGCACCATTACACAAGAGAAGAAAGCTTCTCTCTGCTCACTTATCGAAGGAACTTAGAGAAAAGTATAAACGAAGATCCTTACCTATAAGAAAAGGTGATGAAGTAAAGGTACTGCGTGGAGAATTTAAAGGAAAAGTTGGTAAGGTTTCTAAGGTTGATTTGAAAAAATTAAAAGTTTATGTAGAGGGTATAACTAGAAAAAGGACTGTAGGAACTGAAGTACAAGTGCCAATCCATCCAAGCAATTTAATGATAATAAACCCTGACTTAAGCGATAAAAGAAGGCTTCTCATCCTTGAGAGGAGTTCTAAAAAAGCGAGCTAATGTTTATAAGCTTTTCTCACGATAATTTTAAAAATTCAAGGATAAGTTAAAAGAAGTTAAAATAAATTAAAAAGGTGAGAGCATATAGGAAAGTTAAAAAGACTTTTAGCACCAAGATACTGGAAAATTCCGAGGAAAAAGTTAGAATGGGTTGTATCGCCTAGACCAGGACCTCATAAGAAGTTAGAGTGCATTCCCTTGCTAATAGTAGTGAGGGATTTTCTACATCTGGCAGAAACTGGAAAAGAAGCTAAAAGCATAATTAAAAAAGGTGAAATTCTTGTGGATGGAAAACCGAGGAAGGACCATGCCTACCCAGTTGGACTTTTTGATGTAGTTTTAATACCCAAACTTAACGAATGTTACAGAGTAGTTCCAACTTCATACGGCTTGGACTTGCTGAAAATAAATAAGGAGGAGTCTAACTTAAAAATCTGCAAGATCCTAAATAAAACTACTCTGAAAGGTGGAAAAACGCAACTAAACTTGAACGATGGAAAAAACATTATTGTAAACGAAGATGTCTACAAGACTAACGATTCCCTTTTGATCGAGGTACCGAGCTTAAAAATAGTTCAACACATTCCGCTTGAAAAAGGTTGCATAGGAATTGTCATAAAGGGGAAGAATTCTGGAAAGGTTTGTGTTATTGACAAAGTTTACAAAGGTGAATTTAGAAAACCTGCTAGAGTATTGTGCAAAATCGGAGAAGAGAAAGTTGAAACACTTGTCGACTATTTGGTTGTCTTGGGGAAGGAAAAACCTCTCATCACAGTGATGTAAATGGAAGAAAATCCTATGCGTGAAATCAGGATAGAGAAAGTTACTTTAAACATAGGATGTGGTGGAGACTTGCAGAAGATAGAAAGAGGGAAAAGGCTTTTAGAATTGCTTAGCGGGGAAAAGCCTACAGTAACAAAAAGTAAGAGAAGATCCACCTTTGGTATAGCTAAGGGTAAGCCTGTAGGTGTTAAAGTCACTCTTAGGAAAAAGGATGCTGAAGAATTCTTTAAAAAAGTTTTGTTAGCCGTAGATAAGAAAATTAAAATGTCTCAATTTGACAAAGATGGAAACCTGAACATAGGAATAAAAGAGTACATAGACTTACCAAATGTAAAATATCAGCCTAGTATAGGAATACTGGGTTTTGATGTTGCTGTAACTTTTGAAAGGCCAGGATATAGGGTGAAAAGAAGGAAAGTGAAAAAAGGAAAAATACCAAAAGAACATAAAATTAATAAAGAAGATGTGATAAAATTTTTGGAAGAAAAATTCGGTGTTGTAGTTGAATGAAGAAATGCTTATACTAAGCGCGAACTTGAACGGAATAATACTCGAAAAGGCTGAAATGGAAGGCAACTTTAGACTTTTCTACTCGAAAATATTTGAAAAAATGGAAGAACTAGAAAACTCGGAACAAGACCTTCTTTACTTGTTAGGAGAGGTTGGTAGCTAATGCCAAAAAAACTGGGTAGGGCTGCTCATCCTTGCAGAAGATGTGGAAGCACGCGTGGTGTAATAAGAAAGTATGGACTTTACTACTGTAGAAAATGCTTTAGAGAAGTTGCCAAAAGCATAGGTTTTAAAAAATATTCTTAGAAGAACAAATAATATCTATGTTTAGCGAAATTCGTTTTTTAATTGCTCTTGTAGGCTCAGCCATTGGTGGGGCCTACGATCTGAAGACTACCGAAATTCCTGATATAATTCCACACGCAATGATAGTATTAGCTCTATTTTTAGCTATTGTAGAATCTTTAATTCAACGCAGCTACTTACCAATATTCTACAGTTTAGCGATTGGTCTTCCATTCTTAGCTCTTGGTTTCTTGCTATATTATTTCGGACAATGGGGAGGCGGAGATGCAAAGCTTTTAGCAGCAGTAGTGTTTTTGCTGCCAACAAAGCCCACTTTCCTAAATTTCAACTTTTTGTTGCCTTTCCCAGTAACTTATCTTTTAAATGTTCTCTACGTTGGAGCTGCGTACATGATACTTTATGCATTGGTTCTAGCTTTCATGGAGAAAAAAATACTAAGAGAATTCTTCAAAAAAGTCAAGGCATCGGCAACCTTTTTTTCCTTAGCAGCTCTTGCTTGCTTTATCGCCTTTCTTTCTATAAACTGGTACATTGCAAACTTGCTAGATTTAGAAAAAGACTTTTTTGTCTTGTTAAGAAATTCTCTATTGCCGTTAGTACTTTTCGTTTCTCTAATTCTTCTTTGGAAGTTTGTAAAAGTTGTTGAAGACGTTGGATTCAAGAAAAGAATCTCGGTGAGTAAATTAAAAGTTGGGGATGTTTTGCTAGAATCTAAAAGATGGGATGGAATAACAGAAGCTGAGCTTAGAAAAATAAAAAAATCTGGTAAGAAATTTGTTACAATCAAAACTGGTGTAAGGTTTGGCCCAGTCTTTTCTTTGGCTCTTTTATTCACATTCTTCTATGGAGATATTACATTTTTCTTAACTAGATATTTGGTTTAACTTTTGGTTAGTTTTTCTATACCATTCATGTATGGCCGGAGTGCTTCTGGTATTATAACACTACCGTCCTTTTGCTGGTATTGCTCTACTATAGCAACTATAGTCCTGCTCGTTGCTAATGCTGTATTGTTTAAAGTATGAACAAAACCTTTAGGAGCTTGACCTGGTTTTTCTCTATATCTTATGTTTAGTCTGCGGGCCTGATAATCTGTACAGTTGCTGTTAGAGCCACTTTCTCTAAACTTTCCGTCAGCCATCCAAACTTCTATATCATATTTTTTTGCTGCTACTGTCCCTATGTCTCCAGTACATATATTGACAACACGATAGTGCAAACCAAGCTTTTGGTAAAGTTCTTCTGAGTTTTTCTGAAGCTCCTCGTGTATTTCCCAAGATTGTTCGGGCAAACAGAAAACAAATTGTTCTACTTTATGAAACTGGTGCATCCTGAACAAACCTCGTGTGTACTTCCCATGCGCGCCTACTTCTTTCCTAAAGCATGGAGATATGCCACAAAGCTTGAGAGGAAGTTGGTCCTTATCTAGGACTTCATTCATGTACATTGCTCCTAACGGATGCTCTGCAGTAGCTATTAAGTACAAGTCTTCGTTCTCTACTTTATAGGTAACCATTTCAAAGTCTGTCGGATCTATCATTCCTTCGTACGCTTTTCTGTTTATCATGTAGGGAGGGTTTATTAGTATGAAACCTTTCTTCAAGAGATTATCTATAGCAAATCTTTGTATCGCTAAATCTAACAGCACAAGCTCCTTCTTCAAGTAAAAGAATTGATGACCTGCTACCTTTGCACCTCTCTCCACGTCTATTAAACCTAAATTCTGCAAAATTGTCAAGTGGTCCTTAGGTTGGAAATCAAACTTAGGTGGTTGGCCCCATCTTCTTATTTCAACATTATCGTTTTCATCTTTTCCATAAGGTACAGAATCGTGCAGAAGGTTTGGAATAGACAACAAAAGATATCTTTCCTTTTCCTTTAACTCTTTAAGCTTTTGTTCTTTTTCTTCTATTTCTTTAGCTACTTTTGATGCTTCCTCCAACTTTTTCTTAAAAGGCTTTCCTTGTTTTTTCAGCTCTGCTATCTTTCTTGTCAGCTCGTTTCTTCTTCGTCTTAGGAGATTAAGATCTGTCTGAACTTTTCTCCAGAATTTATCCACCTCGACAAGCTCTTCAAAAAGCTTTAGCTTGCCTGGGTCTCTCCTTTTTTCCAAGTTTTTTCTCACATAATCTGGGTTCTCTCTAACTAGTTTTATGTCTATCATCCTACACTACCCTATAATTATAGATTTTAGGAGAGTATTAAATTTAAAGAAAGTTAAGCTTTAATTCTTTTTGAACAAACTTCTAAAAATGGGAAGCGAGTTAAAAGGATCTATTTATGACTTTGACAACACGCTAGTACCTACAGACGAGTATATCCGGAAAAAGTTTAAGGAAATTTGCAAGTATTCTGGAAAAGAGATAAAGATAGACCAAAAAGAATTAGAAACTGGTTCTCATTTGATAAGCTGGCTAAAAAGGTTGCATATCCCAAAAAGGAAAGCTGAAGAGATATACCTATCTGAGATCCATTCTCTTAACCTTTTTCCTTGTTGCAGAGAAATGCTGGAGTATGTACACTCTTTAGGCTATCCACAGGGCATCGCCACGCATTCGCCAAGGTGTGTTGTCGAAATTGTTCTAGATAACAATAAAGCGCTGGGGTATGTAACTAAAATAGTCAGTTTTGATGAAATATTAAAGTTGAAATTAAAGCCTAAACCTGCACCCGACAGCCTTCTTTGGCTTGCTGAGCAATTAGGTGTAAAACCAGAAAATTGTTTGTATGCAGGTGACACTCCAGAAGATATAGAAGCTGGAAAGAGTGCTGGTATGATAACTGTTGGTGTAGCATATGATAAAGGGAGAATAAAGAGACTGAGAAAAACTTGTCCAGACTTGGGTATAATGACTAGTAGCAAGCAACTCTACAACTTGGTTCGTCTTCTTTTCTCTAGATAAAGCATATATTTGCCCTTTTCCAAATTATTTTTAAATGGTAGAGTTTACAGAAGTTTTAGTTAACATCTCAGACTCTTTTATAAAATTCTTGCCAAACCTTCTAGGAGCTTTGGTACTTCTTGGAATAGGTTGGTTGATAGGAAGCGTTGTAGGAAGAATAGTAAAAGAAATAGTTAGAAGGTTAAAGCTTGATGACCTTCTTTTCAAGAAAAAGAAGCCTTTGTTCAAGTTGAGCGATTTGTTTTCAATAATCTTTTCATGGGCAATCTATATTCTCTTTATCCAAGCTGCCTTTGAAACTCTTGGAATTCCTGCATTAGTAGAAGCCCTTAGTGCAATTCTTGCGTTCATTCCAGGTTTGATAAAAGCAATAATAATAGTTGTAGCGGGTTATGCTATCGCAGAGTATGTAAGAGAAAAGATAGAAGAGAGTAAAATTATGTATTGCAAGCTCGTGGCAAAGATTATGTTCTTCATTATCATCTACATAGCAGTTGCTACAGCCTTACCTTCTATAGGCATAGATGCAAGCCTAATAAACATGATACTGATAATCCTTGTTGCCTCTTTTGGCCTAGGAATGGCAATTGCAATTGGACTTGGGCTTAAGGATACAGTAGCAAGACTTGCTAAGAAAAAGTTCAAGTAGACCTTCTTCTTTTCTTCAGATAATTACTCAGCTCTAAAGTCTTTTCTATGAGAAGAGAATAAGTTGAAATAAATGTTTGTACTCTTGAAATCAGTCCGAAAGGTTCTGGCCCTACTTTTGTTACTCCTTTTGGTCTTAAGCCAACCTTTTCCTCCACTTTTTCTAAGAATCTCATAGACAAAAGCCTCAAGATAGTTGAAAGGATGAAAACAAACCATATTCCAGCAAACTCTGCTATAATTCCTCCGACAAAAGGTGCTATCGCTGAGCTCAAACCAGTCAACATGTTGTACATAGCAATAGAAGAAGATCCTTTCTCATGTGGCAAAATGTGTGATAGGTATACGAACAAAGCAGTGTTGAAGCCTGCCCATGCAGCTTGGCCTATAAAAGCGTAAAGATATACCCAAATTAAATTGTTAGAGATAGCATAGACGAAAGGATAGAAAGATATGGGAATTATACAGCTTAGCATGACAGTCCTTGTTCCTAGGTAGTCTACTAAAGTTCCCCAAGAACGATAAAAAATTATGGCTGAAATAAAACCAATCGCTGAAATTATAGCAACGTCCATTATATTGCCCCCTAACTTTTCTACTGTGTATACTGAGAAGAAAGGTCCTGCAATGTTAACAGAAAAGTTCAGGAATGCTATGACACCAATCAGGTTCATCAATCGCCTGTTTTTTGCTATCTCAAAAGAAAACGTTGACCTTAAAACCTCCTTAAAACTCTGAGTAGTGGGTATTACAGGTTCTTTAACAGGAATGAAAACAAGCTTGCTGATGATTCCCAAAAAACAAATCATGTAAAAAATAAAGTAACCAAAACCAAACTGACGAAGTATTAAACCACCCAGTATATTTCCTACAAAATACCCTATACCAGAAGCAGTGTTCAAGTTACCGCTTATTTCGCCACGCTTATACTTTGGAGATAGCTCGATAAACATGATCGTCCATGCTGGTACTGTGACAGAAGAAAGGATGGACTGAAGAGTCAACAATATTATCAAAGCATACGGCTCTTTCACAAAAGATATGGGTATCCAAAAAAGTGACCAAATTATTCCTCCTATAATCACCAGAAACTTTTTCTTTTTTACTATTTCTGCAACACTCCCCCAAAGTGCTTGGGAAAGCAAGCCTGCAACGTTTGGTAGAGATGAGACTAAACCTATTAGAGCTTTTGTTGCGCCCAAGGACAGAGCGTACAGTGGAATAAAAGGCGATATAAGTTCTTCTGCAAGACCTTGAACGAGCGATGAGATGTAAAAGGATTTCATAGCATTAATTTTACTCTTTTGATTTCTTATTGTTAGTTAACTTATTTTGTAAAGAAGAGGAATTTATTTTTATGCATAAGTTGAAGAGAACTCTTAGCTTGTTCGAAGCGATAATGTATGGTATAGGTGTAATTGTAGGGGTTGGTGTTTATACCCTCATTGGAAAAGCTTCTGGGTTTGCTGGAAATGCTATATGGCTTGCCTTTCTTCTAGGAAGCTTCATAGCCATTTGCACCGGATTAAGTTATGCAGAACTTTCCTCCATGTTTCCCAAATCTTCAGCAGATTATTACTATATAATGAAAGCTTTCAACAACAGAATCCTTGCATTTCTCATCTCTTGGCTCTTAATTTTTGCAGGGCTTATGGGAGTAGCTACAGTCTCTCGTGGTTTTAGTGGATACGCTAAAGGACTTGCTAGTGCGGATGAAACTATACTTTCTATACTCCTTATAATCTTTATTTCCTTCGTAGCTATAAGAGGAATAAAGGTTTCTTCTGTGCTCAATATTTTACTTGTAACTTTAACTGTTTTAGGGTTATTGATTGTTATAGGATTTGGAATGAAACACTTTGGCTCAGTAAACTATTTTTATTCACCTTATGGAATAAATGGTGTGCTAATAGCTGCTCCCATAATCTTCTTTGCCTTTCTAGGCTTTGAAAACATTGTAAGTATTGCTGAGGAAACTAAGTCGCCAAGAAAGAACATTCCTAGAGCAATAATTGGCTCTATTGCAATAACTACAATTTTGTACATTTTAGTTTCCTTATCAATTGTAAGTCTAGTGGGCTGGGAGACTTTAGCAAATTCAAATGCACCATTAGCACTAGCAGTAGAAAGAGAAAGTAGCCTAGGGAGCTTTATCGTAACGCTAATAGCTTTAACTGCAACATCGAGCACAGTTTTGGGTCTTGTTATATATCTGTCAAGAATTATTTATGGAATTGCGAAAGAAGGATCTTTACCAAAATTCCTTACACTAGTTCATCCTAAGTATAAAACGCCTTGGGCAGCTATAATCCTTGTTGCAGTCTTTTCAATTCTTTTTCTTTTTTTAGGTGATATAGTCGCTACTGCGTCCTTAGCAACCTTTTCGACTTTGACAGCATTCATAGCAGTTAACCTTGCAGTAATTAGATTGAGGGAGTATAACATCCGAAGAAAGTTTAAAGTGCCTATGAATTTTAGGAATTTACCCATCCCTTCTCTTCTTGGAATTCTACTCTGTTGTTTTATGCTTTCTAACGTCACTCTAGATGTTTTTAAAATAGGACTCTTGATAATTCTTGCAGGATTGATGTACAGCTTTGTAATTGATAGAATATTAAAATGGCTAAAAAATTGGAAAAAGTTAAAGCGTGAACTAGGGAAAATATCTAGAAGCTTCTAGTGTCTTATTCCCAGTGACTTGTTAGTCTTTTCTATAGACTTGAACTTGTCTCTCTCAAGCTCAAACATTGCTCTTATTGCATCTACATTTTCTGGCACAACTATAGCTTCCTGATGCACCATATGGCCCCAGTAGACATCCTTACCTTTAGCAGCTACAAGCTCTTCTATCACAGCAACTTCGTACATATCGCTTCTTATTCTGCCTAGGTCTCTGAATTTCTCCAAAATTTTTGCAGTAGAAGTATAGCCTTCGCTTCCCTTGAAAGTGAGGATTCTAGAACCATTCCTGAAAACTCCCAAAAGCTTTTCTGTAGTTGTTTCCTTTTTAACTTTTGCGTGAACCATGTGGAAGTGTGCAAGTGTTGTTGGAACTTTAACAGCCATGCTTGTTATGTTTAAGTTTGGTAGAACGGTCTTTACATCTGGGCCGTGGTGCGAAGGAATCTTTAAGTCTGGTGTTATCGCGTTTATTGGGCCTTCTTCATCCTCCCAAGGATCTGCTGCTCTTCTTACTAAAGCTGCAAAGACTTCTTCCACCCCAAAGTTTTCATCTACTGTAAAAATAGTCCTGACTAGAGAAGTTGTGTTGCAACTCACAACCCTAACAGAATTTGCACCGAATGCTTTTTCATAGCTTGCTATTGCTGTAAAGCTTAAGTCAGCAACGTGCGCTTTTTCACCACCCTGAAATACTTGTTTTACCTTGTACTTTTGGTAGAATGGTTTAAGAGTTTCACCTACACCTCCTGTAGTACAGTCCACAACTACATCAACTTTCCCAGTTGCTAGAAGTTCTTCTAAAGTACCGTTTACTATCATTCCTGCATTTCTCATGGCTTCTAAAGAGTTTTGATTAGCTGCCCACAAGTCTACACCATACAAAGGTGCTCCTGGCTCTAAAACTGTTTTTAAGACGAAAGAAGGGGACCTGGTAGATATGCCAACAAGCTTCATGTCATCTTGTAGTCTTATTGCATGAGCAACTCTTTTTCCTATAGTTCCTATACCATTAACAACTACTCTTACTGGCATGTTTTATAATTTAAACTTTGTTCCTATTAAGCTTTTATTATGCGAGAAATCTGCTCTATCAGGTCTGTGGGTAGCATTCCTTCTCCATATTGTTTGGCTGCTAGTTCCCCAGCTTTACCATTTATGTAAGCAGCTGCGCAAGCAGCAGTAAATGCATCTACCTTTCTAGCTAAAATGGCTGCGCATATCCCTGCAAGAGTATTTCCAAAACCAGCTTTAGTCATCAAAGGAGTTCCTGTCTTGTTAATTGCAACCTCTTTACCATTTGAAATAACATCTACATGACCTTTAAGTATTATTGTTGTTCCTAATTCTGCTGCAACTTTTCTTACAATCTCTACTCTTTTCTTTAGATCTGTTGAGACTTTCTTTCCAGACAAAACATAAAACTCAAAAGAGTGAGGAGTAAGAATAAAATTTTCTTTTATAACTTCTTTGTTTTCGGCAACAGCATAAAGTGCGTCATCGTCTATTACACAAGGGACTTTAACTTCCTTCAAGAATTCTGTTATAGCAGAAAGTACATGTTCGCTTCTTGTTAAACCCCCGCCTATCTCTACCGCAGTTCTTTTGTTCAAAAGCTCTAAAAGCTTACTAACATGTCTTATTTCTAGAAATTCCCCCTCAAGAGGATAAGTCATAATGTTTGGGGAATGATTAGCGACTATTCTTGCAGCTTCTTGTGGTGCAGCAACAGTTACCCAATCCACTCCTGCACGATAAGCAGCAAGACCAACTAATACAGGTGTTGTTGGGTATATCTTACTTCCGCCCACCACAAGAAGATTGCCAAAGTCGTGCTTCCTTGCCCAATCAGGTCTTTTCTTGTATATACGCTTAAGCAAGGATCTACCAACAACTTCCATAAGAAAAATTAGTGTTTTAGTAAATATCTACTTTAGTATAATTACTCCTCTTCCCTTCCTCTTAAAGCCTTTTTTGTATCCTTTGTATCTTTTTTTCTTTTCAGGCAACTCTATACTATCAACATCCATCAGTATTGTACCCCCTTTGTAGTTGGTATATCCTTTGGATACTTAACATCTATTATTTCGTTCACAAAGTCTGACCTCTCTATAATTTCTTTAGGAGCGTACCTTCCTGTTAGAACCAAGTCTGTTCTCTTAGGAAGCTTTTCTATAAGCTCAAGAACCTCCTCGACTTTAAGAAGATTTAGATGCAAAGCCAGGCAAACTTCGTCCAAAACCAACAGATGAGGTTTTTCCTTCAGCATAATTTTCTTTGCAAATTCCAATCCTCTTCTTGCAAACTCTCTATCTAGCTCTTCCACGTTTCTTACTTTAAATGTGACTTTCCCGTATTTTACTTTTCCTGTCTTATCGTCTACTTTTAACCAACCAGGTCTACCGAACTGGTATATTTTGTAGTAAGGGCTAAGGATTTTTCTTATCTTGTATTCTCCTGTATTTTTCCACCATTTGAGGAATTGAATTATAACAACTTTATGTTTGTGTCCAACAGAGCGAAGAGCAAGCCCTAAAGCATTTGTGGTTTTTCCTGCACCAGTTCCGGTGTATAAGTATACATAACCCATATATCTTATTTTAATCATCATAAATTAATTTGGGGGTCAAGATTCAGCTTTTGTTGATGGTACTTGCACTAATAGACGTAGCTGCTGGCTCTACTCTAGTTTTCAATCTATCCGTAATTTCATCTTACATTGGTTATGCAATGCTTGTAAAAGGTGGGTGGACTGTTTTAACCACGTTCAAAAGCGACTTTCTATTTCTATTGGTAGGTGTTTTAGACTGCATTGCTGCGCTTATTTTACTTTTGCCAAGCACTTTCTCTTCTCTTTCTTGGGTTGTAGGAATTTTAATTATACTAAAAGGGGTTTGGTCTTTTCTATCCTCTCTCTAACTTAGCTCGCACGCCTCACAAACGGATATACCCTCTCCTATTGGCTTTAGAACTTCCTGTTGTCTACTGCCTTGTCTGTAAACAGTAACACCTAGACATCCAAGGTCGTATGCAAGCATAAAAGCTTTTTCAACGTCATGAGGTGTAGCATCATGTGGAAAGTTAATCGTCTTGCTTATAGCATTGTCTACAAATTCTTGGAAGGCTGCCTGAATTCTTACATGCCATTCTGGTGAAATATCATGAGCAGTAACAAAGATCCTTCTTATCCTTTCTGGTATTTCTTTTATGTGCTGAATACTTGTAGAACTTAAAACTTCTTTCAAGATTTTCTCATCATAAAATCCTTCTTCTATGGCAATTCTCTCAAAATAAGGATTAATAACAATCAAGTTTGTTCCTAAACTCTCTGCAACATTTCTTATATAGCCTATAGCAAAGAGTGGTTCTATGCCTTGAGAACAACCTGCTATTTCACTTATACTTCCGGTAGGTGCTATGGTGGTCACTGTAGCATTTCTCATCGCTTCATAACCAAGCTCATCCCATCTGCTACCTTTGAAGTTCGGAAAGCTACCTTTTTCTTTACCCAACTCTACTGAAGTTTTTCTTGCTTCTTCTGTTATAAACTTCATCAATTGTCTTGCAGTCTTTAGAGCTTCTTCAGAGTTGTAAGGAATTCTCAACAAAATTAACATGTCGGCAAACCCCATTACACCCAAGCCTATTTTCCTGTTTCCCTTTGTCATTTCTTCTATCTGCTTAACTGGATACTTGTTGGCGTCAATAACATTGTCTAGAAAACGAACTGCTAGTCTTACTGTCCTTCTAAGCTTTTCCCAGTCTATATCATACTTTCCATCAACTTCCTTGAGCATTTTAGAAAGGTTTATAGAACCTAGATTGCAAGACTCGTAAGGCAAAAGAGGTTGTTCTGAGCAAGGGTTGGTAGACTCTATTTCTCCTAGCTTAGGTGTTGTGTTGCAATGTCTATTTATTCTGTCTATAAAAATTACACCGGGTTCGCCATTCTTCCAAGCCATGGTAACTATCAGGTTCCAGATAGCTCTTGCTTTCAGGGTTTTAACTACTGCTTTATTCCTAGGGTTAATCAATTCAAACTCCTTGTCATTTTTCACAGCGTCCATGAACTTATCTGTTATCGCAACAGAAATGTTAAAGTTTCTTAAAAAGCCTTCTTGTTCTTTGCAAACTATAAAGTCTAGTATATCTGGATGGTCTACTCGCAAAATACCCATGTTGGCCCCACGACGTTTATTATGAACTAAAATACCATTCGCCACAAATTTACCAGAAGTAGTTTCTATGTCCATTGTATAATCCTTTTCCTTTGAGATTTCTGTTACCCTTGTGAAATGATATTTACCTTCAGCAATTTTCTTCAAAGCTTCATCAGAATTTAAGAATGGGTATTTCTTCAAAAGTTTTTTCAGCGCTTTCCTTGTAAGGTTTCTTCTACTTTTTCCACTTTTTGTAATATAATGATAAATCGCTCTGTAATATCTTAGATTAGCACCTCTTTTACTTCTACCTTTCCCACACCCTCTCCCAGTATAATTGTAGAAAGCCTTTAACCTTTCTTCTACATTTGGAACAATGTCTACAAACTCGAACTTTTTCTCGTGTACTCTTTTAGCTAAAGTCTTTATCTTTTTTGAGGTTGCAAAATTTATCTCTTCCATGAATTTTTCAACACTCTCTTCTGGGATTATGCTTAATACGTAAATCGGAGAGTTTCCATAACTTTTTTCTCTTTTGTCATACCTGTTCCAACTTGAAATTATGCCCAAAGAAAGCAAGAGTTGTTGGACTTCTTGAATTAGTCTTTTTGAAACGGAATACAATCTAGGGTAACCATCAGAATGAATATCTCCATCACCTTCAAAAACACCTCTTAAGAAAGCAGCAACTATTTCTCTTCTAGCCTGGAAAATAATTTGTGGAACAAAAGCCATTTTTGAGCTCTCTTTCCTAGCTCCTAATCTTTCTAACAACCTTATTAAATCTTTCGAACAAAAAACTAAGTCGGTATAGCCTTCCTCTTCCCTCTTTTCGCTAACCTTTAGCCCGAAAACTTTGAGCATCAATTTTTCGACAAGCTTTTCAAGATCTTTATCCTCTTTACTTATACTAAAGATAATCCTTCCATTACTTGTACAACCGTCGGCCATATACAACCCTAAAAGAAAAGCAAAATCCTCATTCAATTCATCTGGGATTTTAAGAGGATTAGCATTTCCATGCTGCTCTATTCGAGGAAGCTTAACAGGTATTCCGGAATGGCCACCCACGACACAAACAAGCCAATCACCTACTTTTATTTTCTCAGCCTCTTTCCATGTAATTTTTCCTTCCTCGTTCACAACAGCTAATAAATGATTATAGGTACAACCGATCTCTAAGCCCATATCTGTCTTTATCCTAAATATCTCGCTTACCCCGTTATCTGAAGCGAGAAAAGCATGGTTGAAATTTTCTCCATCAAAAACAAAGTAATTTGTAGGATTATCCTTAAGAGGAGGACAATCTAGTAGTTTTCCTATTGGTACAATACCTTTATCCGTTATCAGTAAGGAAGAAGAAGATATACAACCCCCTTGCTTTATCTCTTCTGTTGCTGCATTAAAAACTTTCATGAAGCTTATTGGTCCTGAAGCTGTGCCAGTAGTTGATTTTACTATATCACCCTTTGGTCTTAGACGAGAAAAACTAAATCCAGTGTTATGAATAAACACTAACCCATTATCACCTGCAAGATAATTTTGAAAATTCTTTACAGTTAAATCGTAGAAAGTTTTATTTTCCTTAGTTGTGGAAACAGATTTAACTACTTCTAGAGATTCTAAAAGCGGAATCAAATCTCCAAGCTGTTTAACACTTAAAATACTATTCAATTCCCTCAAGAACTTTACCAAAGTAGCTTTAGCTATTACACCCTTTTTATTCCATTGCCCAAGTGAGAATTTCTTCCCGTTAAACATAGCAATTGTTTGATTGCCATTAATTTTGAATTGAACACCGAGCGTAGATAATAATTTCTTAAAATACTCAAAATTAAACGGAAGATCAAAGCTTCCAGCTTTATGCTTTTCTAACAAAACTTTAAGCTTCTCTCTTTTATCCTCTCTCTTGAAGTTCTTGCCTATTAGCTCGTAAAATCTTAGCAGAGAAGTGTACTCTTCAACTTGTAAAATATAATCAACACCGTCCTTTCTCTTTTTCTCCTTCATTCGTGCTTTTATTCCTATAGAATTCAAAAAGTAAGAAATCTTTTCTATTTCTTCTTTATTCGTTGTGCTAAGCTCTATACCAGGCTTTGAGTTAACATGTCCCTCTGCGTCAAATAATCCTGTAATGAAAGAGAGTGTTGCATCTTTACTTTTGTATACTTTCTCTCTTAATTTGGTATAGAATGAAGTAATTTCCTTTCTTTTTATGTCAATGAAGAAAACATCCCTATCTCTTTGAATTGCATACCTCATACCAAACTTCTTTTCCAGATGCTCATTTATCCTCTCAAGCGTTACTTTACAATTGTCATAAATTCTTAACCTGTCAGGCTCATACTTAGCCTTCTTATACTTTCCAATGCTTCCATCGCCTGCAATAAAACCAACCAACCAAAAATCAAAATCAAAGCTTACGTTTAGTTTTGGCGGAATAGCTCCTAAAACCATATCTCCTTTTTTAATCTCGTCGGCTCTTTTTTGAACTATTTGAAACTCTGGTGTCATCACAAAAAAGGGATGCCATGCAGAAGTAAAAATGGTAGTACTTTTATTAGTTTTTATTTTGAATTTTTCTTCGCCTTTGTTTAGCACGTATTTCCAGATAAATTCTACCTTACCCTTTGCCAACTCTCTTCTATTTATGTCGAAAGAGAAAACATGTATGTTCTTTTTTCTTACGTCAATTCCATACCTGTTCATACTTTTATCGTAAAACTCTTTGTCTCTGTACTTTTCATAGAAATCTTCCATGTTTAACGCATGAAATTCATCGTCATTTTCAAACACTAGCTTTGCTTTTCCGTCTATACATCCTCCGCCAGATTTTTGAACAATTGCCATAATTTTTAAAGCATCAAAAATGCTTTCTATGCTATCTTCGATAGGTATAACGAAGCACGCAGACAAGTTAAGACCATCAGGAACTCCTGCGTTCATAAGCGTTGGCGAATTATGAGTAACGAACCCATTTGCAACATAAGTGTTACCTCCAGGAACAAACAGGTCTGCAGTGCTTGTATCAACTATTTTTATTTCTTTTATTTTATCGTAGAACTGATTCAGTTCGACAAGCTCCTTCAAGTAGCAGCTCTCTAATTCCTTAAACCTTTTCTTGTATTTCTTAAAAATGTACCCGCTTACTTCTTCTCCATACTTAGTTTCTATTAAAAATCTTGCTATCTTTTTATAGAGCTCATAGTTTTTCTTTTTCAAAGATTTGTACCAATTCTTCAATCTTCTTGACTGGTTAGGAATAAAGTCTTTGGGATGTTTAGGCTCTAAAAACTTCTTTGCCAATTCTCTTTTTCTCTTGCCTAAAAAGTTTACTCTTTTAACGAATAGTTCTCCGTTCAAGTCTTTATTTATTACCAGCCTATAGCAATCTTTCCTCTTTTTAAGCTTTGAAACTATTCCAAGACCTAACAACAAAAGCTGAACTTGAGATAAGAAATTTAAGCTAGTGGAATAAAGTTCTATAGACCTTTCGTTCACACGCCCGTCTGCCTCAAATACCGCTCTCAAGAAAGCAGAAATGCTTTTCCTCGTCCCCATTAAAATCTTTTGGGGCACAGTTATTCGGGTAGAACCTGAATTCTTAGAAAGGTTGTTCGTTTCCAAGAATTTTATCAAATTCGAGCTGGAAGCACTAACCAAAAAACAATTCTTCCCTTTGATTTTTTCCATTTTAGCATTAACCCCAAAGACTACCTTAAAATCCTTACACAACCTCTCGGCAACATCCTTGTCTTTGCTGTTAACTGCTAATTCCATGGTATTTGTAGCCCTTCTTACGTACCCATCAGTAAGGAGATAACCTACTATTTCAGCTAATTCTGGCACTAACTGGGTAGGATAAATGATGGATCTGGACGGTCTTCCTTTCTTCTTTACTTCTGGTGGTGTTGTCAACAACGGCTCCTGTTCAGTAAAAATAAAATCTTTTTGGATAGCAAGGTAGTCTTCTTTCCCTATAGTCTTTAACTGTTTCCAAACATATTCACCGTTCTTGTCGATAACTCTAAAGAAATGTTCTGGTGTAGCAGTTATTGAAAAACCGCATGTAGTTGTTATTTTCCATGCCACCTTAGGACCGTTCGAGAAGAAGAATACAGCATCTCTTGTTCCTCTATCAGCTGCAACCTTTTCGTTTATTTCCGAAGTTTTTTCGGAAATATTTCCAAGCTCTACTAAACCATTTTGTGTTGGGATAAGTGTATCTGTAGATAGACAATTTGGTAGAAACTCTAGGTTTGTCATCATCCTATAAAACTCCTCTTCTAGATTTTTAACGTATTCTTCATCTTTTCCATACATCCTTTCTACTTCTGCTACAGCTTTAGCAACTCTCCTGAACATTTGCCCAGTAGACTCTATTATTTTACCGTTAGCGTCCTTTCTCAGATACCTGGCTGCAAGAATTAATAAAGCATTTGTTGGTAGCTTCAACTCGTCCTCTACACCTAACATTGCCTTTATCCTTCTTGCTTCTGCTCTTTTCTGTCTGTACAAAATGTATGCCTTAGCAGTCTTGTAATGTCCGTTTTCTACAAGAACTTTCTCTACAAGGTCCTGAACCTGCTCAACAGTAGGAATCTCTCCAGGCTTCAGTTGTTTTTCCAACAGCTCTACAACTTGTTTAGAGAGCTTTTCTGCTATTGTCCTGTCCTTTCCACCTACAGCTTGCGCAGCCTTAAAAATCGCATTGGTAATTTTTTCGGGCTCGAAGTCGACAATTCTCCCGTCTCTTTTTTTGATTTTAGAAATTGTCATCAACATAAGTTTTTGTTTATAGCTTAAAAACCTTTTCTGTTGTAGAAAAAATATTTTCCAAGCTTATTCTTCTACTCCAAAATCTTTTAGAGTATACTTAAACTCTGCGTCAGATTTTATCTGTTTCCTTTCTTTCATGATTTCTCTTGCTAAAAGCATGAAAGCTGTAGCTAAAGATTTTTTACCTTTGTTATTCATAGGAATTATCAAATCTATGTTTTTTGTCTCATGCCCTGTATCACACATTGCAACTATAGGAACCCTAGCTGTTACTGCCTCTTTTATAGCTTGCTGATCAATAACAGGATCTACAACAAACATAACATCAGCTTCAAAATAGTCCTTGTAATGAGGATTCGTGAGCATTCCTGGCATAAACCTACCAAACACAACCTTTGCTCCTATTAGCTCACCAAACTTTTTTACAGCTTCTTGGGCTACCGACTTTCTGCTTGCAACAACAATGTTTTTATGTCTTGCCAAGAATTTTGCAGCTATTCTAATTCTTTCGTCTATTTTCCTCAAGTTTAAAACCGCTAATCCATCAGCTCTTATCTTGTATATGAACTCCTTCATATCTTTTGTCTTTTGTTTCATTCCTATATGGATTCCAGAAGCAAGATATTGTTGCTTACTCAAGAGCAACTTTGTCATTTACACACCTCTTGATTTTTTGCCAGCAGAGGTCAAACCACGAAATGCCCTACCCTTATGCATTGGCTTACATATCCAGTTTATCTTTGGATCATTCTTTATACTTGGGTTGTTGGGATCAACCAAGATGACTTCAAACCATTTGTAATTACCGTCTTCGCCAACAGGATAACTGTTCAAAACCTCAAGGTTTGGAAACTTCCTGGCTGCTTTTTCTTCTGCTTGCCACTGTAGACTTTTACCTGGTGTGAATTTGACAAGACCTGCTTTACTAGGCTTTCTTCCTCTTCTTCCATATAAAGGTCTTCTTCTACCACCTTTTCTTACTCTTACTCTACAGAGGACAAAGCCAGGCTTTGCCTTGTAGCCTAAGGCTCTTGCCCTGTCTAAGCGTGTAGGTTTTTCTATTCTTTCGACTACATTCTGCTTTCTCCAGAGTATTAGCTTTGAGGCTAAGTTCTTCTGCCAATTTTCTCTTAAATGTTGGTACAGTCCTTTTACCATGGACTCGCCTAGTATTTGTATTGTTTTGTTTTTTAAACTTTAAAACTTAAAAAGGATACCCTAAGCCTAGTGTAAACAAATAAACATCAAACATATCCTTGTTCATCGTATTCACGTAAGATGCTTCATAACCCCTTTTTACTGGTGTAATAGCAGCTTCTGAAGATACTTTCTTAGATGCAAAAAGCAGCAAAGAAATGAGGAGCATCCTTTCATCATCGCCAACTCCACCATCAGTAAAATTGGCTATCCAAGCAGTGTTGTAGGCAGGTGTACTCTTAAGTATTACTCCTGGTATTATCCCTCCGGTTTCTGTTGTATTTTCTGCTTGAATCAGTACTCTCCTATAATCGTTATCGTCTGGAAGTATTACATAATATTTTGCCCACCTGTTTTTTAGGCCAGCAGCCACAGCATGCTCAGGCGGTCCGTTGCCTGGCTTGTTTGGGTCTATCTGATATCCAAATTCATACCTAATAAAGTCGTAAAACTTATACTTTGGCTGAAATGTTATGCCAACCTTTTCTTTCTCTATGTAACTCAAGAGGAAAGTAAAACTTTCGCTCTGGTTATAAAGGTTTGGTAAGTTGAATTTCTCGCCTATCTCGACCTTTAAATCAGCAGTACCGTTCCAATCTGTGTCGAAGTAAACACTACTAAAGTTGCAAACCCAAAAAGAATAAGCATAAGGCTCTTCTACATTTTGACTGTCTACTTGATAAACATAAGACTGTATCTTTAAGCTGCCATTGGTTATGTTGGAACAGTAGGGAGAAAGTAAGGAACCTTCTGTTTGGATATTGCCTGCTGGTAATTGAGTTGTTAGAATTGGAACTGGAATATGGTAAAAATATTTCCAAGGTTGGTAGATTATATCACTTGCATTGCATGGTCTTTCGTCACAATCGCTTGTAATTCTAAACCTATCATAATCAGAAAATCGTGAAGTTTCTGTAATTGTTGTGTTATCTAATCCAAAGATTTGTTTTGTCCCTGGGTCAAGTAAAGTAGCGTTCAAGTCAGAAACTTCAATTATCCCATTTCCGCTGCTAACATAATAGTTTAACATATTAGTATAAGGTGTAAGGTTTCTGTAACCCCAAATTAAAAGAAGGTCAGAACCGAAGTAGCATGGGTTAACAATACCAAGGTAAGTTGGACAAAACTCAAATCTAATAGGCCTACCGTTTACTTCAAGCCCATAAGTCCAATTATTCAAAATGCTTATTTGCTCGTCGGTGCAATTACAAGCAACAACTATCTTTTCTTTCATTGTTCCTTGCGTTACATACCAAAAGACTGTATTGTTAGCTAGAACTGTTCTGGACAGAAAATCGGAGAGTGCACTTCTATTAAAAGAAATCTCATCTAGTATGCCTATTCTATCTGCAGTAGTTATTACATCTCGTATTTTTAGCAGTGTGTCCGCAGCATCCCAACTAGTCTCGTAATAAAAAGGTGGAAAGAATATTGTTAGAGTAATTATCAAAATTATAATAGTTGAGATTGCTTCTACGATGGATATTTGTCCGCGCATTTTACCACACCCTTACAGTTATTTTAACGTAAGATCCTGAATCTAAAGCTGCTATTCTAGTTACTTCTGCTATATTTTCTCTTGAAATCCTAGTAGGAGGCGAGCAACTTGCTAAGATTATGTTAGAAGTTAAGTTAGTAATGTTAATCTCAAACTGATAATCCTGTGATACCCCCAACTTTTTAGCAACAAAATTGTAATCTGAAGAACATGTTTGGTTAAAGGTTTGTAGTTTAATGACAGAAATTAAGTTTGTTGTATTTCTCAACTCGCTAGAAAGGCCTATTCTCCTTATTTCAACAGTAGATGGGGATTCTTCTCCTCCTATGCTTGTTGCGGGTTCTGGAGAAGTATATTTACGTAGATAAACTTCAAAATCATCAAATCTTTGAGTAGCGTAGGAGCTACTACCACTATAAATCGATGTCTTAATTCGTATTTTGGCTATCTGCTGGCGGTTTATAGAAGCTGAAATTAAATTATTATCACCTGTAAATACATAATAAGTCCAAGAATCGCCACCAGTAAGTTGATAGTTTAAAATTCCGCAAGACGTGGTTATTTGGGATGAAGTAAGACCGTAGTAATACCACCAAAATAAAGTTTGTCCAATTTCACCATCAGACGCGTTCAAATAAATTAAAGACAAAGTACTTGTACCACATGTAGCTGAAATGCCACAAGGTATGCAAGTTCCAGCTGAAGTTGGATTCGATCTTCCATTGAATGCTAATCTGAAAGGAATATAACCAGTTATATCAACTGTCTGGTACATTCCTCTATAGTTCCAAGAAGCTGCAGACATATAGACATAGCCGTCATGTCCAGAAATTCCGTTTGTATCATCTCTCTTTTCTGGCCCCTCACCAGAAGTGTGGTCAGCCCTACAATAATTTGTCCAATAGTTTATAGTTGTAGATGAGGGGCAAACATTTATGGATGTATCTGAACCTAGACTTATATCGGTGTTGTTAAAACCAGCTTTTACAAATGTATTCTCAAAACTACTTAAAGAAGCTGCAGAGGGATTTCCATAATAAACATAAATTGTTTTTGTACTTGAAGCAGGAATTGAAGGAACTTTTACCCAAATTTTTGTATTAGCTGAATTACAGCCTGATTCTATCCAATAACTTATCAAATTTCCTTCTGAATCAGTAAACCTTATATCACTACAACTCTGATTTATCTTTCCTTGAGAAATTAAGCTTGCAGTATCTAGATTAACTAGAACTTGATAGTTAGTTAAAGTGTTTGGATTGGCAGTGTTGTCTATAGTTATTGCCCGTCTATATCGCCAACCTGTTAGCCAAGAACTTGTCTGAGCCCAATTAATTGGCTCTCCTAAGTCGTTCACTAAAAGCTCAGATATTTGATAAGCTTCTGTTTTTAAGAGTCTATTCCTTATCTCTCTTCTATAGACTGAAGTAATGGAAATTGTTTGGAAAACTATGTAGGTAGCGAACATTATAAACAATACTAAAGAAAAATAGTACTCGAAAGATGCTTGAGCTTTCATACTCCCAACAACCCTAGCCTTGATAAGAACATGAACGAAACTAAAACTATCACACTAAGAATCAAGCTATGTTTTAATCCCCCCATTACAGAATTCTCGCTTATCTGTCCTGCAACTAAACCAGCAAAGAATGCTTGAACGAAAGCCATGTAGAAGAAAAGTGAAGTATAGTATGAAGCTATACCTGGTTTAACACCAAATAAACTAGTTGAAGTTAGCTCAAAGAGTGCGCATATGCTACAAGCTCCAGCTGTACAGGTGTCGCAAGGGTTCGTTAGGCCAATTTGTTGCCCAAATGCTGGAGAAGAGAAAATAGGCATCAACAAACGATTGATGAGAACGATTATTACTATGAAAATTATGGTTATAGCATAGATTATTAGCATATGTTGATGCAATATGCTTCTTTTCTCTTTTTCTGCATCTTGCAAGCTTATCAAGCTGTCTGCAACAGAATCTATAACAGAAACTATATCACCTCCAGAAAGGTGAGCCTCTCTTATTATATTCACTGCCATATAAAGCCTTTTACTACTTTTTATCCTTTCAGCAAACTGACTCAAAACTTTATCTACACTCATGCCCCAGCTTATTTGATTAGACATTTTCTTTAGTTCTAAGCTAAGCCTGCCATAGCCTATTTTGCTAGTTTGTTGTATCGCCTTGTAAAGTGGCATTCCAGAACTTATAGCTTCTGCCAAATCGTGCAAAAAGTTTGGAAATACTGCTTCCATTTCTTTTATATCTCTGTATTTCTGGTATTGATAGATGAAATACATGAAAAATATCGCTAAAGTAGAAACTATTATCCCATTAGCTAAAACGCCCCTATCACCAGTTAAAACGCCTATAAGAATTGCTGCTACCAGAATTCCTCCAGAAATTGCTGCCATCTTTATTTCTCTCTTGATTTTTATTCACCTCCTGGCGTTGCTGTCTTTACAAGGTAGAGAAAAAGAATTGAAACTGATGGTATTAGCACAAAAATCATCATAAACTGCAAAGGAAGTACATTGCCGCCACCGCCTATTCCAGAAATTATTGCAGTAAGTATTGTCATAAAAATAGTCCCAAGAATTATTGCAACAAGATATATCTCTAAATAAATTGTTAAGCTGTGAGCAAAATCGTACAATTTCCTTCGGTACTCGACCATCATGCTGTTAGACTTCTCTTTCAGGTACACATTTAAATCTCCACCAGCTCTTACGATTGAGAGTATTCCATAAAAAATTTCGCTAAGCTTCTTTGATGGTGACCTTTCGATAGCTCTTTCAAGTGCTGTATTTACATCTAGCCCGAACATTTCTATGTCTGTATTAATAGAATTTATCTCAGCTACAACTTCCTCCTTTCCAAACTTAGAAGACATCTTTAAAACTTGTGGTAAAGGTAGTTTTGTGCTAGCTATAGTTGAAAGGTAGAGAAGGGAAAAGGGCAGCGCACTATCTATTTTCTTTTCCCTATCTCTAATCAAAAGTTTTGGGTAGTTTATGTACAAGTAAAAGAAGATTATAGAGAGAAATACTGATGTAGTAAAACCGGTAAAAAATGCAAAAGCAAAACTTTTAAACAATAATCCATAGATGAAAGAAAATATAGGCAATTCAAAAAGGAAAACTATCAGTGCTGTGAGCAAAGATTGAGAAATGAATTCTTCCACAGAAATTTTGGACTTGGATTTTTTTAAATCAGATTTTAAGTCTGGAAAGTAAACTGCGAGCTTACCTGCATACTCACTAAAAAGTTTGTAGGCAACCCTATCATAGAAACCCATCTAACTCTCACCCATTGCTGCTGCCAAAACTCGAATAGGCGACGTATAATAAAGGTTTATTACCTGGTATACGGTCCTATAATCTGTTATGTTCTTTTTCTTCATCCATTCTAGAATCAAAGCTCTTCTTTGGAGCTCATCTACTACCTCTTGTTCTGGTATTCCAAACATCTTTGAAATTTTCTTAAGAGTTAGACTTTTGCCTTGCACATCAAACTTGTCTGTGAAAGAGTTCCACTTTAGCACAGTATTTATAGTTGGTCTTTGAGTCTCAAAATCAAAACCTGTTACTTCTACTACTTCACTCACTCTTCTAACAAACTTTTCTTTATACCTGGCGCGAATAAGGAAAACTATCAAATCTAGGCTTGCAACGAGTGTAGGAGGTAAAGCAATAGGCTGTGTTGTTAACCTATCAAAAAGCTTATTCATGTCTTCTGCATGTATTGTTGCAAGAGATGGGTGGCCAGTAGAAATTTGTTGGAATAGAATGTAAGCCTCTTTCCCTCTAACTTCACCAACTACTATATAATCCGGTCTTTGCCTTAGGCTTTCTCTTAGCAAGTCGAACAAGTCTACCTCTCCTCTTTCTCCTTTACTTATAGCAGTCCTTGCAACAGTGGGAACCCAGTGAGGATGCGGCAACCTTATTTCTGCCGTATCTTCTATAGAAACAATTTTCTTCTCTGGTCTTATGAAAAGGGAAAGGACGTTTAGCATAGAGGTTTTACCAGTTGCTGTACCACCAGAAACCAGAATGCTTCTTCCATAATCTACTGCTAACCATAAGAATGCTAAAGTCTTCGCATCAACCGTTCCATAGTTCATTAAATGAATAGGTGTTAAAGGCTCTTCTGTGAATTTTCTGATAGTAAAATTGCTTCCTTTTCTTGCTATGTCTGTAGCTAGAGTTGCTTGTAAACGTGAGCCATCAGGAAGAGTTCCATCAACTAAAGGTTCAGCAACTGAAATAGACTTGCCACTTAACTGAGCTAACCTTATTATAAAAGAGTCTAGCTCTTCTGCAGAAGGAAAAACTACATTAGTAACTATAGAACCAAAAGAAGGGTCTCTATGATAGACAAAAATCGGCACATCTACTCCGTCACAAGAAATGTCTTCTATGTTCGGGTCTTGCATTAAAGGCTCTATTCTTCCTAAACCAACAAAATCTCTGTTTATGTAGTAATCTAGTATTTCTCTTTCTTCTGGTGTAATTTCTACCTTAAAGTACTTTAGCAGTTCACTTATTTGTTGACGAATATATTCTCTTGCCTCAGCAGCTCCTAATTTGGAGAAGTCTACCTCTAACTTCTGTTCTAGTAGCTCTCTAAGCTTGTTCATCAAACTCTTTATTTTATCGCTCAAAGGTGGTTCAACTACCTGATACACATACTTGTTTGCTCTTTCATCCCAGAAGATCCGAGCATAGGCAAAAATCTTTTCACCTTTTTTGGGATTTCTTGGAATCAAAGGGTATACAGTAACTCCCTTTTTAATTTCTACTGGCTCCTTTTTGCCTAGCTTAACTTTTTTAATTTCTGTTGGAATCTCTAACCCTTCTTCTACTTTCACTTCTTTTGGAGGGGCTGGTTTTTCTACTTCCTTAGGAATTTCTACACCGCCTAACATTGGCTGTATTTTTAATGGTACTTCTATCACACCCCCAGTAGATTTTATTGCCAGAGAAACTCCCAAAGGGCCTAATGCCCCTCCCTCTGCTTCAGCAGCCTTAGCTTCTGCTAAGACTTTCTTCGCACCCCTAATCAATTTTCTTGCTATGATTTTAGCTATTTTCATCAGCTTATCCCTAAAATATTTTTATCTTTTTCTAATGTTAAAGTTATAGTCTTAATCGAGTAAGAAAAGCCGTTAAAAAGAAGGGTGGAGTTTAAATTGTGCAAGGATGAAATTTCAGTAACACCTCCTGGTTGGGTAATTACACTAGACTGATTGTTGCTAAAACTTATTTCTGTGTAATAACCTCCTGTCATGTTCTGGAGCTTGAAAGAAAGAGTAGCATAGTCGCATACTTTACACTCGTCAAGAAGGTTTATAGCAATCGATGAAATGTAGCTATTAACCAATTTTCTGTAGCCAGAAGCAACATCTTCCCTAAAGAGGTCAGACTGAAACTTAAAAAAGTATCCTAGTGCTGATAGTATGCTTAGGCTTAAGACAAAAAAGATTACAAATTGTATTACAACTGTTTGAGCTTTCATCCTAAAAGAATTTTTACTTTCGTTATAGTTAAACCTTGTGATGTTGTGCTTATGTCACCCCTAGATATACGTATCGTTTTACCAGTAGATGTTGTCGGGCCTGTTGCCTCTAACTCAATCTTCTGTCTTACATTAGGGTTGTTTGGATCTACTAGCTCCCTAAACCATACTTGGTATGTGATGTTGTAACCATCTGCAAGAGGGTCTGCACGAGCACAAGTAACAAAGGAGTTACTACCTAGGTAGGCAGGACTTAAAGGAGAATTACAACTCCCCGCTGAAATAGGGACCCAATCCCCAGGCCCTATGTTAGTAGCTTTACTGAAAAAGGTAAATTGAATAGAATTTGCAGACATCATCCATATGCCATCTACATCTATGCTAAACACATCTTCTCCACCTCTACTAGCAACGTTTGTTATCTTTCTTTGTAAGGAGTTTGCATTGTTCGGATCAAAATATCCAGCTACTCTTTCTGTTACAGACCTACTTTGCATTTTTTGTATTAATGGTAAACCCCACGTGTATGCCATTGCAACGAGTGCTATGGCTATTAACACTACCAAAACAGCAGAAATAAGCTCACTTACACCTTTCATATTTTATACTGTAGGTTTTGGTGGTAATAAAGGTTTTTTAATAGTGATTGATGGCGGTCTTCTTAGCCTCTTTTCTAATTCATCCAAAGAAGTTTGGATGGCTTGATTCGTTTCTACCATTTTCTTGGTCATTTCTATTAGCTGGTCCAACTTTTGACTAATCGGAGCACCAAGCCCTTCTTTCGAAGCTACCTCTTCTTCTGCCGAAGCTTTTATGAAATTTATAAGTTCTCCTAACCTAGAAGTCAAATCTTCTAACCTAGAAGGAAGCTTTGAAAGTTCTATTCTCAATGCATCGTTAGCCTTTGCTAATTCGTCCACAATTTGTTGGTTCATCCTGATTATGTCTATAAGCTCTTTATAAAGCTCTTTCGTGTCAAAAGCCTTAGAAGCTTCTAGCTCCTCTATCCTTTTTTCCAGCCTTCTTAAAGGAGAAATAGGAATTATTTCTACTTCTTCTGTCTCTTCTGGCATATTTATTATTTAAAAATTAAAGTTAATAAAAGTACCAGTTAGTATTCTTCTTCTCCAGTAGAACTTGGTGCTGGTGACTTGCTTTCCTTAGAAAGCTTTCCAGCAGCTATAACATCGTCTATTCTCAAGATCATCTCAGCAGCTTCTGCAGCCGAAATTATAGCCTGTGTCTTTACTTTCAAAGGTTCTACTACACCATACTCAAAAGCATCTTCTATCCTTCCTTCGAAGATGTTTATGCCATAAGTGCTTTTACCCTGCTCGTGAGCTGCTCTAAGTTGTACAAGTATGTCTATTGGATCTAGGCCTGCATTCTCGGCTAAAGTCCTTGGAACTATCTCTAAAGCATCCGCAAAAGCTTTTATAGCTAATTGTTCTCTTCCAGAAAACTTTTCTGCAAATTCTTTTAATTGCTTAGAAACTTCTGCTTCTGGAGCTCCTGCACCTGGAAGGATCTTTCCAACTTCTACTGCTGATGCTACAGCACCTATTGCATCTTCTATACTCCTGTCAACTTCATCGACAACATGTTCTGTGCTTCCTCTTACTAAAATAGTCACTGCCTTCGGATCTTTACAACCTGTTACAAAAGTTACTTCTTCTCCACCTATTTTCTTCTCTTCTACTAGCTTGGCATAACCTAAGTCCTCTTTTGTCAAATCTTCTAAGTTTGAAACTATTCTTCCTCCTGTTGCCCTTGCCAAAGCCTCCATGTCAGACTGCTTTACTCTTCTGCAAGCAAGAATACCTTTCTTAGCTAGATAGTGTTGAGCAACATCGTCTATACCCTTCTGGCAAAAGACCACATTAGCACCTGTTGCTGCAATCTTTTCTACCATTTCTTTTAGCATCTTCTGTTCTTGCTCTAGAAATGCTTGCATTTGTTCTGGTGACGTAATTCTTATTTGTGCATCTGTCTCAGGCTCTTTTACCTCAAGAGCAACATCCAACAAAGCAATCTTTGCATCTTTTATTGCTTTAGGCATTCCTGGATGAACTACTTCCTTGTCTATAGCAATTCCTCTTATTAGCTCTGTCTCTTCAGAAGAAGCGCCATGCTTCTTCAATCTTTTTATATTGTCCGTATCTACAACAATTTTTCCATCCTTTTTCTCTGCGACACTTCTTACTGCCTCAACAACCAGAGAAGCTAACTTTGGAGAGGCCTTTTCCACAGATTTTCCAGACATGGCAGTAATTGCTATCTTCTTTAAGTCCTCTGTATCTTCGAGTGTGACTGGCTTGCTCAGCTTATCTAGAATCTTTAAAGCCTCTTCTTTAGCAATCTTAAACCCTTTAGTTATGACAGTTGGATGAACCTCTTGGTCTAGAAGTTCTTCAGCATTTTTCAAAAGCTCACCTGCTAAAATCACAGAAGTAGTAGTACCGTCGCCTGTTTCCTCATTTTGTGTTTTTGCTACCTCAACCATCATTTTAGCAGCTGGATGTTCTATCTCCATTTCTTCCAGAATAGTCACGCCATCGTTCGTAATTACTATATCGCCTATGCTGTCTACAAGCATTTTATCCATTCCTTTTGGTCCTAAAGTAGTCTTAACAGCATCAGCAACTGCCTTAGCAGCAGCTATGTTGTTGCGTTGAGCATCCTTACCTGTAGTTCTTAGCGTACCTTCTGGCAATATCAAAACTGGCTGTCCTCCTAATTGACCTATCATTGCCTGAGCCATCAGAACACCTCCAAGATTATTAGTATATTAGTATACGTACATTCATATATTTAAATTTTATTCTAACTAGGATTTGATGTTTGCTCTTTGTACTTCTAAACCCATGAAGATTCTACGATCTTCTTCAAATCTTTTCTACTAGTTTCCTTCAACTCTTCCTTTGAGACTACTGGCAAACCGTCTAAACACCTTTTTCTATATTGCTGAACCACGAACAAAACCTTAGAAAGAGTTACTGCTGACATTTCCCTAAAATGTTGCAAGCTCTTTAAAACTTTTTCCTCGTCCTCATAAAGAGCTGTTGTGAAAACTCTTTCTTCTCTTCCGACAATATTAAAAATTGATGCACGCACTGGAGAAGTTTCTATTTCCATCCGCTTAAACTCCTTGATAACTTCTCTTTCAAAATTATCTTTTGGTTCAAGATAGACTGGTTGTGACTGGTCAAATCTCAGGTTAACTCGAAGCTTTGTGTTTAGCAACTTCTCCATCTTTTCTACATGCTCCACTTTCGGATTCACACGCTTGTGCTCTATCTCGTACAATGCCTTTTTGGATATACCTATTCTTTTCGCCATATCCTCTAGTGTGTACTTGTTTTCTAACCTCTTCCTCCTGAGTAACTCTGTGTCTATTTCTACTACATGCTTTCCTTTGCTAGCTATGACTGCTGATGACATGCTATCAATAATAGATTCTAACGTTTGTGGCGTGATCACTGCTACAGAGAAACGATTGTACACAGTATTGTCTTGGAGCTTAAACTTCGTACACCTGTAGGCTACAATAAATGGATAAGCTGAAAGAAAGTATGCCAGACTCTTTAAACTAAATGCACTTTCTTGTGAAATGCAATCTGCATTGAATAAAACTTTCAATAGAAGCAGATAATCTCTTCTGGCAGCAATGTCAAAGCATCCGCTAGTGACAAATACATCAAAATCTTTTCTCTTTAACATCTCAGTTATCTGCTCTAGCAGTAGAAACTTATTAAACATTTCTCTCAATAAATTATTGAAAAGAAATATATTTTATGATATTGGGCGAGTAGCTTAGCCTGGTGGAGCACAAAGTGTTCAATCGCCTTATAGGGCAGCTAAGCTAGCGAGGGGTCGAGGGTTCAAATCCCTCCTCGCCCATTTTTATAGATATTTAAAAAGAATTTTATCTTATGGAGAAAAAATACGAGTTTTGGACCGATAAGCTCGCAAGAGAAATTGTAGAAAGGAAAAAGTTTCGCTTTATCGATGAAGAAATACCAAAGTTTAAAAAATTTGTAGTAAAGACTGCAGCCTCAGTTTCTGGCGTGCTCCATATAGGCAGACTTAGCGATACAATCAGAAGTGAAGCTGTATACCTTTCCTTAAAAGATGCTGGATTTGATGCAGAGCTAATATGGGTTGCTGACAATGTTGATCCGCTAAGAAAAATACCTAAGGGTGTACCTGAAAGCTATAAAGAATTTTTGGGTGTACCTGTTACAGAAGTTCCAGATCCTTTCGGTTGCCATAAATCTTATGAAGAGCACTTTAAGTCTGAGTACCTTGAAGTTGTCAATCGGTTCATTCGAAGTGATATGAAAATCTTTTCCATGAGAGAAGAGTACTTAAAAGGAAATTTCAGGAATGAGATAAAGACTATCTTGGAAAATTATGAAACTATTGTGGAAATACAGAATAGGAACAGGCCTAAAGATAGGCCCTTGCCAAAGGACTGGAGCCCATGGCAACCTGTGTGCAAGAACTGTGGCAAAATCATCACCCCAAGAGTAACAAAAATAGAAAATGGTAAAGTTTACTATGTGTGTAAAGATTATGCTTTCAAAACAACTGTGGCAAAAGGTTGCGGTTATGAGGGTGAGGATAATCCCCTACACGGGAATGGCAAGCTTATGTACAAAAGTGAGCTTGCTTCTCAGTGGTACCATTGGCAAGTTTGTTCTGAAGGCTTCGGGAAGGAATACATAGTGCCTGGAAGTGCTTTTTGGATAAATGCTGAAATAGTAGAAAGAGTTTTTAGGTTTCCTATGCCTGTGCCAATTTTCTACGAGCACTTGGTAGTAGACGGTAAAAAAATGTCAGCATCTATTGGGAATGTTGTATATCCATCTGACTGGATGAAAGTTGCAACGCCTGAATTGCTTAGGCTGCTCTTTTTAAAAGACCCCATGAGAGTAAGAGACTTTAGATGGAGCGATATACCAAGGTTAATGGAAGAGTATGAAAGGTTAGAAGAAACTTACTACGGGAGAAGGTCTGTAAAGAATGAGAGAGAAAAGGCAAACCTTACAAGACTTTTCGAGCTCGTAACACTCGAGTCCTTGCCAAAAGAAAAGCCTTTCAGAATATCCTTTGACTTTGCATGCATACTTGTACAAATTGTACCAAAGGAAAAAAGGGTAGAAAAGGTTATAGAAATTTTAAGAAAGACGCAGCATATAGAAGAACTTTCTGAAAAGGAAAAGTTGTTGCTCGAAAAAACGCTGGAAAAAGCAGAAAGCTGGGTAAACCTTTATGCACCTGAAAATATGAAGATAAAAGTTTTAGAATACGTTCCTGAAGAAGTTAAGAAGAAACTCTCAGAAGAACAGAAAACTGCGCTAAGAGAGTTAGGAGAATTTTTAAAAGAAGATAGGAAAGATGAAGAAATAAAAGAAGAGATAGCAAAAATATCAGAAAGAGTAAAAATCCCATACTCTAAAATCTTTGAAGCAGCCTATACTGTACTGATTGGTAAGCCTTTTGGTCCAAGGCTAATTCCGTTTATCCAAAGTCTTGACAAAAATTTTGTAGTAAAGAGGTTCATCGAGCTAAAATGAATATTAAAGTTTAATTGATTACCATGGAAGTTGAATCAAAAATTTTTAAGAATGAAGAAATTTTGTTCCCAGAATATTTGCCAGAAATTCTACCTCATAGAGAGAATCAAATAAAACTCTTAGCAGACAACCTTTTAGCAACTTTAAAAGGCAGAAGGCAAAACACCTTCATCTTTGGTCCTCCAGGAATAGGTAAAACTGCAACAGTAAAGTATGTGTTTAGAGAGTTTGAAGACTATTCCGGCATAAAAACTGTATACATAAACTGTTGGGACCATAGAACTGCTACTGCCGTTCTTTCTCACCTTGCACTTAGTCTAGGATTGTTTGTGCAAAGACATGGCTGGTCAAAAGATGAAATAATGTCAAGGCTTATAGAAGGATTAAAAAAGTGGGGGAGAAGCGTTGTTGTTTGCCTTGACGAAGTGGACCAGCTTATATTTAGGGATGTTTCTGTTTTGTACGACTTGCTTAGGATAGATCAATATGTAAAAAATCCTATTACTCTTATTTTCATTTCGAACAACCCTCATGTCTTTGCTAAAGTAGAACCAAGGATAAAAAGTAGCTTATCGATAGAAGAGATAGAATTCAAACCTTACACACTTCAGGAAATGAAGGATATACTAGAAGAAAGGGCGAAGCATGCCTTTATTGCAGTCGAGAAAGGAGTTGTGCTGCTTGCTGCCAATCGTGCTGTTCAAATGGGTGGAGACGTCAGAGTAGGCTTAGACTGTTTACTGAAGGCTGGAAGATTAGCAGAACGCGAAAATGCTGATATGGTAAAAGTAGATCATATAAAAAGAGTTCTTAAAGAAGTTGAACCTGTGAAGCCAAAAATTCTTAGAGAAAAGATAAACGATCATGAAAAGATATTGCTAGAGATAATCGATAAAGAAAAAAAGCTTAGTTCTGGCGACCTTTACAGGAAGTATTGCGAAGTATGCTCAAACCCTGTGAGCGACAGAGCTTTTAGAGATCTTGTAAGACACTTACAGGAATTAAAGCTGATAAGGGTAAAGAAAGGAAAACCGAGAAACTTAAGAATAATATCAAAAATATAAACTGATAAGTGTTGAAATATTATAGGAATAGCGGGGTGGAGCATAGCCTCTGGAAATTCCAGGGCTCTCGAAGCCTGGAGTGCTCGTCGGGCTCATAACCCGAAGGTCGTTGGTTCAAATCCAAAGAAGGTAAGTAGTAGCTTACCTTCGGGGAACCCCCGCTATTCTTTTTTAATCCGTTTAAGAACTCTTTCTATAGCTCGAAAGTTGTAAATTAAATTTATCAATTTTAATAAGATTGTATGAAAGTTCTCTTGACAGGAGAACCTGCTTCAGGAAAATCTACTGTTTTAGCAAGGACAATAGAAATTTTGAAAGAAAAGGGAGTAAAGATTGGCGGAATTGTGACGCCTGAAGTAAGGAGTAAAGGAAAAAGAATTGGTTTTGTGGTTAAAGACGTTTATTCTGATACAGAAGGAATTTTAGCAAGAGTAGATCAAAAAGTTGGTCCTAAGCTTGGAAAGTATACAATCGACTTAGAAAGCTTTGAAAAAGTTGCTCTACCTGCTTTGGATTTTGCTATTAAAAACTGTGAGATAATCGTAATAGATGAAATTGGGAAAATGGAATTCCTCAGTGAGAAATTCAAACAAAAAATTCTTGAAATTTTTAATTCTGATAAAAAAGTTATAGCGGTAGTACATAAAAACTTTGTTTCACGATTTAAAAGTTTTGGTAAAGTTATAGAAGTTAATCCGAAGAATAGAGATTCACTACCACAAGAGTTAGCAAAATACTTTTTAAGTGGGTCCGCGCAGAATTGAACTGCGGTCTCCACTTTGTAAGAGTGGCGTCCTAACCGTTAGACTACGGACCCTTTGTAATTAATTATTAAATATGAAAAATAAATTTGAAGTGTGGCTCTTAAAAAAGAAAGCGTCCTAAACCTACTTGTACTGGTAGCAATCTATACATTTCTTTTGAACTATTTTAAGCCAAGCCTAATACTAAGAGATACGCATATAGCTGGTGGTGATACAGGATCTTTCAACTATATGTTAGCTTACATGAAAGACTACTTATTACCTAATGGTAAAATCGTTGGTTGGAGTCCAGGATGGTTTGCTGGCATTCCCATGTTTCAGTTTTACTTTCCTGTACCATTTTTAATCGCAGTATTATTAAGCTATATAATCCCGTTGAACATAGCATTTAAGCTTGTAACAGTCTCTGGAACTTTCTTACTACCTGTGGCATGCTTTTTGTTTGCTAAATTATTGAAGTTAAAGTTCCCTATTCCGGCTATTGCCACAACTCTAGCACTTCTCTTTCTTTTCAATGAAGGAAACTCTATGTGGGGAGGTAATATTCCAAGCACATTGGCTGGTGAGTTTTCTTATAGCCTTAGTCTCGCTTTCACAGTTTTGTTCTTAGGAACGATTTTTAGAGGAATAAAGGAAAACAAACTTTTATTAACAAACGTTTTGCTTTTGACTTTCGTCGCTCTAACGCATGTTTACACCCTACTCTTTGCTGTAGCATCCTCTCTTTTTTTCGTCTTTAAAAAGTCTAGGAGAGAAGCTGTTAAAAATTTAAAGTATCCTCTAAAGGTTTACTTTTTAGTGTTTCTTTTGGTAAGCTTTTGGTTTATTCCTGCCCTTGCTAAGTCTGGGTACAGAACTCCCCTCAATTATGTGTGGCAAATTAAAGACCTAAAAGAAATTATTCCAACTACATTATTACCTGCTCTAGTTTTAGCTTTCTTTGGTGCCTTAGCAGGATTTAGATTAAAAGATGAAAGAGTTTACTACATCTTGTTTACAATCCTTGTTTCCTTAATCTTGTACAAAATAACACCCTTCCTTAAACTAACAGATGCAAGGTGCTTGCCGTTCTTCCAACTGATGCTTTGTCTTTTGTCAGCTTATGCTTTTGTTCCGTTAGCTTCCGAAAAGTTAAAGCCCATTTTACCTGTAATCGTTCTTGTCTTAACAATTGCTTTCGTTGCTAAAGCAATATCTTACATACCCTACTGGATAGAGTGGAACTATAGCGGGTTCGAAAGCAAGAGTGGCTGGCAACAGTTTGATGCTATAAACAAATACCTACAAAGCTTGCCGGAAGGAAGAGTAGTTCACGAATTTTCTCGTGCGCATGACAAATTTGGAACAGTAAGAGCCTTTGAATCTATCCCATTTTTTGCTAAAAAACCTGTTTTGGAAGGATTGCTGATAGAATCTGCAGTCAATGCGCCGTTTGTGTTTTGGATACAGTCGGAAATTTCTGAAACACCAACTTGTCCAATTCCAGGAATGACCTGTTCACAATTTTCTTTAGAAAATGCGACACCTCACTTACAACTCTTTAACGTAAACTATATAGTTGCTACTTCTGAAAAGCTGAAAAATGCTTTGAGGATAAATCCTCAATACACATTTTTGAAAAGTTTTGGTGAGATAGAAATCTACAAAGTGAACAATACTGGAAAGTATGTTGAGTTAGCTAAATACGAGCCTGTACTAGTAAAAACTAAAGATTGGAAAAAAGTATCGCTGGAATGGTTCAAGAACAGAAACTTACTAGATGTACCACTTGTTTTTTCTGACGATGAAAAGAACTTTAAAGTTGTACTAAAAGATGACCTGACAAGAATAGTTAAGATACCTGTAGAAGCTAATTGCTCTTTAGAAGAGTTTGTATCAAACGAAGAAATAAAGATTAGGACTTCTTGTATAGAAAACCCCTTATTAATAAAAATTTCTTATTCTCCAAACTGGAAGGTAGAAGGTGCTGAAAAGGTTTATTTGGCATCACCTGCCTTCATGCTCATTTTCCCGAAAAATGAAACTGTGAGGATATACTATGCTGAAACCTTAAGCGACTTGACAGGAAAAGTTCTTTCAATAGTTGGGTTAGCAGTATTAATAGCCTCTGCAGTATCAAAAAGAATTTCTAAATTCTTAAACTCAATCTAAGCAAGTTTAAAAACATTTGGGGAATGTGAGAAAAACTAAAACTTGTTGTTTCTCTCTTTTTAACTGGCGTATAAACTTCTTTAATCTCAAACCCTTTTCTTCTTATCTTGCTCAAAAATTCTATGTCAAACTCGAACCCCTTGCATGTAAAGTTCATGTCTATTGAATCTAATACATACTTTTTCACAAACTTTAACCCTGCTTGTGTATCTTCCAATTGTAAATGAAGGAAAAACCTTACTAGAATGTTCCAAAACCTTCCTGCAAACTTTCTTAGAAAAGGCCAGTGTACAGAAGAAAATCTTTGACCTTTCCATTTAGAAGCTATTGCACAATCTGTATTTTCCAAAACCTTGATAACATTTTTTATTTGTTTACATCCAAAGCTACCATCTGCATCAACAAAGCCTATGTAGGAGCCTTTAGCAACTTTAAAACCTTCTACTATTGCAGCCCCTTTCCCTATTTTCTCCTTGAATACAAGAGATTTGACATTCTTCTTTCTAAAGCCTTTGACAATCTCAGGAGTTCTGTCTGTACAACCGTTGCACACAACTATTATCTCCTCTGAGGGAAAACACTTACAAAGTTGATTTAAAAAATTCCCTATGTACTTTTCTTCGTTGTAAGCTGGAATTATTATGGATATTTTAGGCATCAATAAAACTTTGAAAAAACTAGTATTTAGACTTTTTAATAGCTAAGAGAAAGATGAGGGTAGCAAGCAGGATTATCTGGAATAAGCCGAGTACGTCAAACTCTGGTAGGCTAGCAATTCCAACTTTTACTGGAATCTCTAACTTGTACCAACATTTATTGTCCATGCACTCTGAGCTAGCATACGGAATTGAAGGACATGGGGTAGACAAGTCGCAAGTTATCTTGTCGTCAGCAACAGGTCTTACTAAAACTTTTAACGTATGAGCAGTAGCTAAGAGGAAGTTCATGGTTGGATAAAACTTAGCTATTTCTCCCCAGTATACAAAGCTTGTGTTACCTGCTGAAGGACTTATCCAAACTGCTCCTGGCAAAGAAGATGAAATATTTACAGAAAAGTTAGTTGCTAAAGCACCTCTGTTCACAACATCCACTTCCCATGTAAACTCTTGTCCTACGGTCGCAGAGCTTAAGGGTGCGGAAACTTCGAATGCAACTGGCTGGATGGAACGATTTACTGTACCGTTATACAAAACGGGATTTACCGGATCAGAAAAGTTGCATATAACCGTATTTAACGAGCTATAATCGTAGGAGGGGAACATTATTGTACAACCATCTTCCTCACCGGCAACTGAAGTTTTAATGCATTTTTGGGTAGGTGTGTTTAAATAACATTCTACATTAATATCCCTTCTGCTACCATCGCTGTAAGAAGCGTTCCATCTTATGTTCAAATAATCCTTAGTATGGCCTTCAAGCCCAAGCGGATGGTTTTCCGTCATTAGTGTTCCTGGGTATAAAAAGTTTCCACCGTATGGGGAATATTTTACAGGAAATACCCATATAGATAAAACCGTAAAAGTGAAATTACCTGGTAGCAATGGGATTTGAGCATATGCTGAAGGAGTAAAAACTAAAGCTAAGGTAACAAAAAATAGTAAAGCTGTTTTCTTCATAATACATATTTTGATAGACTTATTAATTAATTACTCATTGAGCAAGAATTCCTAGGGTAGCTGCTATTAAGAAGATTATCTGGCGGATTTCATACCTAGGTCTCCACTTGAAGATTCCATTCCCAGACAACCTGACAGTTCCTTTGTCGCCATTAAGCGTTACTTGATACTTACAACCACCATTCAGAAACTTTATGTTTGGTCTAAAGCTTATTACTCTCAAGCAGTTGCTAAACTTTTGTATATACTCTTTAAACTTTTCATTGTTTTCTAGCATTCTGCCTCTCAGAACCTCGTAGATTAGACCTTCCATGTTCTTGAACATTACTTGCTTTAGCTCTAAAGAATGGTTGGTGTATATCTTTTGTAAATCTTCTGAACTCAGTTTTAAAGGTTTAAACTTTGTACCCAAAATTTTTTCCAAACCTGCTACTATTTCTTCTGTTTTGCTGTCAGGACCTCGGTAGATTTCTAGAGTTCTTGTTAATAGATTTATAAAACAGTAAACACGTTTTAACACTTTATTCTTACCGTTTTGTTTCAAGAATGTAACTATATCTTCTGCTTCCTCTTCAGAAAAAACCTTTTTCACGCTATCGTCTATATCCTCGTACCACCAATATTGAATGAACAACTCTTGTTTATTGTACTTACTAGGTCTTGAAGTTATCCACCCTCCGTTTAGCTTAGCATTCTTCAAAGCTACCCATAGTTCACGAAGGCTAAACGCTTTATCGAAAGTGTAAAGAGTTATGCATGGCATGTTGCTCACCTCCTTTCTAATCATTAATTTATATACATTAAGTTATATTTAAATATTTCTATGGTGTACTTCCGATACTTTTTTATACTATTACTAACAAAAGAACATACATGGAAAAGATAACATCTAAGGAAGAAGAGTACGATACAAGAAACGCAAGAAGAATAAAAGAGCTTCTCGATAAAAATGAAAGAGGCCTTACAATAGCAGAAATAGCCAACCAACTAAACCTCAACAGACATACAGTAGCAAAGTTGTGCGAAAGAATGTTGATAGAAAAAAAGATTAATTATGACGAGAAAGGCCCGGCAAAAGTTTACTATTCTGTTGGTCCAAGTAAGTTTGTTGGTAGAATAGATTTAAGTCCTACTGAGAAGTTATGGATAGATGTTTTCAAACATCCTAGGTATAGCGGGGAAGAAGAGTTCGTAAGAATAAACCAAACTAAACACGATAACCTAATTAGATCTAGCAGCAAGTTTAAGTCTGTTGGAGCTATAGCAATTAAAAAGAGCCAGCTAATAAACTTGATAAGAATTCTAAGAGATGTGGCAAGAAAGGAGTTTGGCTTGAATATCTAGAAAAGAATTTTATGCATAGTGTTAAATAATAGCTGAGGAGAATGGAAGAAAATAAAGAATTACAAGAAAAGGTTTTGGCGCACAGAATACTAGAAGTAAGGTTAAATGCTTTGCTAAAGAATAGAGACCAAATGGTTGCTAGATTGAATGAAATAGAAAACACTATAGAAAGTATAAACGAAATAAAGAAAAACGACGGATTTCTATTTCCTCTTGGGAGTGATACTTATGTTTTTGGAAATGTGACAAATAAGGAAAAGCTAGTAGTCGAGATGGGTGCTGGTGTAGCATTTGAAAAAACTTTTGATTCTGCGATTGAAATATTGAAAAAGAAGAAAAGTGAGCTGGAAAAACTCATATCCGAAACTCAAGAAGAGATATCAAAAACTTCTCTTGCTCTCGAACAAATAGATTCTGAAATACAGAAGCTTGTGAGAAAATCTTCTAAATAGGTTGGTAAAATGTTCGGGCTTTTGAAAGAAAAGTTTAAGAAAATGATAAAATCGTTTTCTGAAAAGGTTGAAAAAAAAGAAAAGGTTGCTGAAGAATTAAGAAAAGAAATAGAAAACTTGTCTAAAGAAGAAACTGAGAAAGCAATAGAAAAGATTAAGTTGAAAGTTGAAGAAATACCTGAAGTTAAAAAAGAGGTTGAAGAAGAAATTAAAAAAGCAAAACCAAAAGAGAAGAAAGGTTTGTTCAAAAAAATTGCTGAGAAGATAACCAAAAAAATTTCTGAAAAGACTTTGTCAGAAGAGGACGTAGAACCTATACTTAACGAGCTTGGTAAGGATCTTATAGAGGCTGACGTCGCTTATAGTGTTGTAGAAAGGATGAAAAACGACTTAAAGAAAAGTTTAATCGGAAAGGAAATAAAAAGAGGGAAAGAGAAAGAAGTTATAACGCTTGCTTTAAAAGAAAGTATGCTAAAAATACTAGAAGTTCCTAGTTTTAGCTTGACAGAAAAATTAAAAAATAAAAAACCTGTCTTGATTCTCTTCTTAGGCTTTAACGGCAGTGGCAAGACAACAAGTCTTGCTAAAGTTGGAAAATGGCTGATAGAAAAAGGTTATTCTTGTGTTTTTGCTGCTGCAGACACTTTTAGAGCTGGTTCAGAAGAACAATTAGAAGAACACGCAAAGAAAATAGGTGCGAGAGTTGTAAAGCATAAGTATGGTGCAGATCCTGCTGCTGTAATATTTGATGCTGTAAGACATGCAGAAGCGAATGGTATAGACTTTGTTTTGGCGGATACAGCAGGAAGAAGTCATACAAATGAAAACTTGATGAGTGAAATGGAAAAGATAATTAGAGTAAATAAGCCTGATGTAAAAGTGCTAGTGATAGATAGTCTCACAGGAAACGATGCAGTTTTACAAGCAAAGTTTTTTGGGAAGCTTGGGATAGATGCTCTTATATTCACGAAAGTAGACGTGAATGAAAAAGGAGGGGCAATACTTTCTGTTGTAGATGAACTGAAAAAGCCTATTCTGTTTCTTTGCAATGGACAAGACTATTCAAACTTAGAAGAGTTTTCTCCTCAAAAGTTCGTGGAAAATCTTCTTAGTTAATTCACTACTCTTAGTGGTAGAAAAATTTTCTCATGATACTGAAAGTAGTTAGGTATGTATATCCAACCTCCTCTTCCAACTATTTCTCATGAGAGCTTTTGAAAAGGAAGCCCACGAACTTTTCCAAAGTTTTAGTTACTTTGAGGTGTTAGGATGGAAAGGTACAAATCAGAATATAGAAAACAGAACAGGATTGTAAAATTCATAAAAGAATACAACGGGTTAGTTCCTGTGTTAGGTGGGCTAATAGTTAGCGGGGCAGCTGGAATAATTGCTTTTGCTGTAGGTAGCGCACAAAGTGCTAGCGATTCGTTTAACTATTTGACGCGAACAGGAGATTTTCTTGGCACAATAGGGATGCTTTATCAAAGAGGTAGTGAGCTTGCTGGCAAGTATGCATTAGCTGGCTATGTGGGTGGTCAGTTTGTCACTTATAAACTTAAGAAAACTGTCTCAAACTTTTTTGCTGGAATATTAGGGAGGTGAAAAAATGTCTGAAATAGTACAAATATTAGAAAAGTATAAACTTCCGCTAGCGTTTGTAAGTGGTGTTGGTACAACACTCTTAGTTCAGTACATTCTTGTACCAAGAATCCAAAAATGGAAAGAAGATTTTGCAGAAAAAATTGCTGAGAAACAAGCCAAATACTTAAAAAGGGGAGGTGGCTCAGAAGATTGTAATGGAATAGTTTACCAAAGTGAATTGAAAAACCTTGTCAAGGAAGTTGTTAAAGAAAGTTTGGCGGAAGTGCTAGAGAACTATAAGGGATCTTTGGAAAGATAAAATATTGAGCGGAAAAATATGGAAGTAAAATATGAAAAAAGTTTACCGAATTTTTTAGAAACTCTTTCATACTCTTTAAAGAATTTTGCTGAAATTCTAAAGCAGCAAGATAAAATAGACGTGAGAGAAGAATTGCTCAAAGTGGGCTTGTACTTGCTTTCAGAAGCCAGAAATAATGGATTAAAACAAGATTTTATCTTAGATTTTTTCCCTAAACCTTACAGGCCAGTAGTAGAGGCAATAATAGAAAAGTATAAGAAAGAACCTTGGGATGTTACAGTAGACTTTATTTCAGGCCTAATAAAAGAACTTGGAAAGGACAAGGAAAAAGGTGTATATAGGCCCACAGAAGAGGTTGTAAAAAGTACTTTTAAGAAATTGGTTGTAAGTAGTTTAGTCAAAGAACTTTTTACCGCTTAGAGTGGCTAAAAATGGAGCTCGACAGACTTGTTAAAACATTGGACACTTATGATAAGGTTTTTTCTCTTAACGGCACAAAAGAAGCTGCTCTAGAATTAAGAAACAGTATATTAGAAGATCCTGAGCTAAGACCATATGATAAAGCACTCTTTATAAGCTACCTAGACAGACTAAGTCTAACAAAAAATGAACAGAATAAAAATTCATTCTGGAGCTATGCGCTTGTAGGTCTCCTTGGTGCTGCAGGTGGTTTCTTAGCTCGAGGTTTACTCCAACAGCTTCTTGAAAATTTTGCAGAAGATGTAAATAAAAAAGTCCTTGAGAGGCTTAAGTATGATAGAAAAGAATAAAATTGGGTATGAATTCGAGAAAATGGTAGCAAAACTTTTCGAGCTAAAGGGGTATGAAGTAGAAACAAATAAAATTCTGGTTGGTAAAAGTGGTGTTTCACATGAAATAGACATCTATGGTAAGTTAAAAGGAACTAGTATAGCTGCTGAGTGTAAGTATAGAAGTTTCGAAGAAAAGATTGATAAAAATGATATAGCTATATTTTTGATGAAGCTAGACGACCTAAACATACAAAAGGCCTACATGGTAACAAACTCTAAGTTTGATGAAAATGCAATAAGAATAGGAAATTATTATAACATCAAGATGATAGACGGAAGCTCTCTAAAAGAGGAGTTTAGAAAGTATGGAATCCGTTACACACTCGAACCTGTTCCAGATAGCCCATTTTTAAAGATTGTTAAATCTTTCATAAATCTTACTAAACAACTTTAAGCATACTTCTCTTTTGCTTTAGGTTTTACTTCTAGTATAAATTCTGACCTTACCGATTCCAAGAATTCACGAAGGCTGTGCTCATTTTGTGTTGAGAGTACGTCCCACTCCAGTAAACTTTTGTCTAGTTCGGAACATACCTTTTTACTCGCTTCTAGTAATTTTCTTGGAGCTCCTCCTCTTTCCAAAAGTTTTGAAAGTTCTTTTAGGTTCGATTTTATCTCTCTGGACTGAGCTTTTTCTCCTATCAGCCTGTATATAAGGTTAACTTTATTTTCTACTTCCATCACATCCAACGGTGGCTTGCTAACAGCTAGATCTGCTAGAACATAAAGGTCGTCGATGTTTCTATGTGCTATCTTGAGAAGCTTTTCAAAACCTTCGTCTAGAGAATCAAACTTGTTTGCAGCTCTTATTATTGCTTTGTACACCAAATCCTTCTTCGGAAAATCTTCTGGAATAAGAGTTGCAATTTTTTCTGCTATTCTAAACCCTTTTATCAGTTCGGCATTAGAATCGTCTGCAAGTATAGAAAATAGTTCTTCTTCTACTTCTGAAAACTTATAGCCGACCTTCTCGAGACGTCTGTCCACCTCTAATTCCACCTTCTTGCAAACTCCTGGAAAGAGCTTGCTATCTCTTAATCTAAACTCGTCACCAGTTTCTTGGTAAAAGTTTGCATAAGGCTGTAAAAATGCCAAAATAGATGCAAGCTCTTCCAAGAAAAATTTTTTATCGAGTATGCCATAATTTATGACAAACTTATAGCTTTTAAAATCTGCGAGCCCTCTTATGCTTTTGTCCTCAAAAAATCTACCATCCTTGTCTAAATATAACTGAAAAGTATTAGAAAAGCCTAAATAGTCTGTGTAGAGCTTCACGTCCTCTAAAACTTTCTTTGCTTTTTCTTCCATCTTTCACCTTTTAAAATTTTCTGCATATCGCTTAATCTTCTCGATGTCATCTTCAGTAAAGTGCCACTCCGGAATTTTAGCTTCCATCTCATTACAAATATCGTCTATAATATTTTTCTGATTTTCCTCTTTGCTTCTCTCGAGCATCTCTAGCATATCTTGTAACTTTGAATCTAATTCAGAATATCTAAACTCCAGACTTTTGCCGATAAACTTAGTATTTTGTATAAGTTTCTGAATTCCATTCTTCATTACTTCTTTGTCTAAAGAATCTAAAGTGCTTTTCAGCCTTTTAATCTCGCTGAGGCTTAAGCAGAGATTGTAGTAAGAGAAAGGATCAACAAATAGTGTTGTTAGTCTACCAACCAGCCATGACTTGACGATATTAGTTATTTTGCTCAAGTCTTCTTTCAAGGAAGCATCGCCAAAGTAAAGGATGTTTGGATATTTTGGCAAATTGTAGGAAGTTTCTTTTTCACCTTTTCTTGGAATTCCAACAAAAAGCCCTAAACCACCTCTTGCAAAAAGTGGCTCTTCTATTCCTATTTCTTCTGTAGAATCTATGTCAGTAGAGTAGATACACAAATCTGAAGAACAACCAAACATCTTAGAAATGTTTTGTGTAGCTTCTAGCTTGTTGTAGCCTAGATTGTGGCGCATCCCTCTAAAGTATCCTTTCTCATCCCATTCAAAAGTAGACCCAAAACAAAAAGTAGCTGGAAGAGAAAGCTTTTCTATTGCAAACTCTTGGACTAAATCAATAGGCTCACCAGAGTTTAGAGCTATGGTAAAACCCATCTCTGTTAATTCATTTTTAGCTTGTAAAGCTCCTGGTGTTAGCTTTGCTTCTTTTACAGTCTTCTCTCTCGCCTCTAGATAGTCTTCCTTGTTCATCCTCGTCTCTATCAACTCTTGATTTAAAAGTTCTCCCCATCCTTTATTTTCATGCTCACAAACTAACTTTAAGAAAAGCCTTTTCAACAAATTTACTTTCTCTTTCACTCTTCTGTTCCTCATATTCTCAAATAATCTCTCGTACAAGTTCTCAGTAGTAAGTGTATGGTCTATGTCAAAAATGAAAAGCATGCGTGGCAGGTATCTGAAACATATTCCAGAGAAGTCGTACTTATTTGTAATCTTTAGATAGAGCTTGCAAACTTCTTTTGAGTAATCGTTTGCGAAGTTTTCCATCAGTTAAATTTACTACCATCGGTGGTAAAAATCTTATACTTTTAATTCACCACCTAATAGTAGCTATGAGGAAAACAAAAAATTCAGAAGATTTGGCAAAGGCAGTAATTTCTGTTGCAAGAAAGTTTATTTCAGAACTAAAGAAAATGTGTGAAAACCCTTCTTTGAAAGGAGCTGCACTGAAAGAAAGGCTTAGAAGGAAATTGAAAGAATTTGAGTCTATCCTAGATTTCTTAGAATTTACTAGGAAACTAACTCAAAAATCTAAGAAAACTTAAAATCATCTAGGTTTACTTCTTTTGCACTCTTCCAAATGCTTTTCATATAGCTATCAAAAACTTTTACTAAAGCTGGGTCTGTAGAGTATAACGAAGTAAACGGAAACTTTTCTTGCCTTATCGGATTATGGTCTAATCTTATTAGCACCTCTTTACCGTCAGCAACCATAATCCTTGGATGTACATTAGTAACAAAAATTCTTATCTGAACTTTATGAGAATGGTACCATTTTGCTTGGTAGTAATTTTTCTCGTCTATGCCCCTCATAGCTATTATTCTTACAGTAGCTCCCCTTTTCACAGCATTTTTTACTGCCTCGCCTAGCTTTGGTGAATAGGTGAAATCTCTGCTTATCACATAAGCATACTTTTCTACTCTGTCAAACATTTCACAAACCCTATTTACAAATTCTTTTAAACCTTTTCCTTTTGCTGTCCATATACCCTCTATTACATTTTCTCTAATAGGTCTTATCGATTGTAAAAGCTTGATTGATTCTTCCAACTCTTTCAACTCACTTTTTCTTTCTTCCAAAAGGTTTGTCAATGCTACTTGCGGGGGAATTGCCCTAAACTCTTTTGGTCTGCCTCCCACGAACTCTACAAGCTGCTTGTTTGCAAGCTGCTCTAAAACTTCATAAACTTTTGACTGGGGTATTCCAGAATCTTTTCCTATTATACTAGCTTTTGCCGAGCCTAAGGAGAGAAGCGTTGAATAGGCAAGTGCCTCATACTCGCTCAAGCCAAACTTTTTGAGCAAATCTTTTGCTTCCATTTATTCTTAGTTGGAATGAAGAAAATAAAAATGTTTTTCGTTTGAGAAGCTTTTATTCTGCGATAAGCTAATTAATTTTATGGAAGTTTTTGGTATAAGCATGCAAGAGCTAATCTTCTCTATATTCCTTCCTTTTGTTTTGTTCTACCTTCTGTTCTTTGCCTTGTTAAGAAAATCTAAGATACTTGGCGAAAATAAGAATTTAGACGCTATCACTGCTTTAGTGCTCTCAGGTTTGGTAATTACAAGCATGTACTCGCTCGGGATAACACGATACTTAGCAAATTTCGGCGCAGCTGTTGCAGTTGCGTGTTTTGCTGCCTTATTTATATACGGCACTATAAAGATGACTTTAACAAAGGGATGGGAGTATTCTACGGAAGAAGATAGAAAAAGGTTTGAAGAATTGAAAAAAAAGGGTGAAGAGCTGTTGGGGAAGCTCCCAAAAGATCCTTCTCTCCTTCCTGCTCTAGATAACATAGTAAAAGAACTTGAAATACTTGCAAAAAAGTTGAAGAAGGATTTGAGTGATGTTGAATGGTACTCGAAGTATAAAGAGTATAAAAAATCCTTGGAAAAAGGTGGTTGAATGTTTGAGCTAGTTTTTCAGTTGTTGCTCTTTTTACTCTCTTTTCTGCTGGTTTTTGGTACGTTGAACAAGCTAAGAATTTTCAACAGAAACTTGAATGCTGTAATAGCTCTCGTAGTTGCTTTTTATGTCATTTCTGCCTCTTTTCTTTTTACAGAAGATGTACAGAAGATACTGGCTTATTTTGGAATTCTTGTTATTATCGTCTTTGGCGCAATCTTGGCTTATACATCCTCTGGGTTAAGAGAGAAGAAAAAGAAATAACAACCACTTTTAAATACTTAAAAATATAAAAAATATTTATGAAAAAACTGTTGGCATTATTTCCAGTAATCCTTTTGTTGATTACACAAGTTGCAATTGCCCAAGGAGATGTCTTTCAAAATATTTCTAACATTCTTGTTGAGTTTTCTGGTGTTATATTCATCGTTGCTTTTGTGATAATCCTTCTTCTTATTGGTGGCGTGTTCCCAAGAGTAAGTGTTGGTGGTATGCCGTGGGGATCTATTGCTCTACTGATAGCTGTTGCACTGGTCTTTATTATACCTCAATTTGTTCCTTACCCAACTTACTTGGAAGTTCCTGAAAACTTTAAAGTATATCCACTTCCTTCTTATGCTGTCGATGTCTTTGCGATGCTTGGTTTGCCGCGTGAATGGACCTCGTACGTGCCAGCAATCATATACATGTTCATACTTCCTTTTGCTGGGATTTTTGCCCTTGTTTGGGCTTTCTTGGCAAGCCTAAATATTTTCACCAATGTAGGTCCGAATGTCAACAGAATTCTTGCACTGATAATAACGTTTATAACGATTCCTGTTGGTTGGTTTACAAGAATGGTTTGGGTCTTGTTCAGCTTCATGGGAGCCTGGTCAGTAGCTGTTTTTGCTGTGACATTTATCGCTGGAGTTTTCTACAGAGGAGCTGGAGTTATAAGAAGGGAAAGATTAGAATATAAAAAGTACGTAGGAAAAGCAGCCGAAGTACACAAAAGAGTTGTAGACGAGCTAAAAGAGTTAGAGAATGCACCCTTAGAAACTATTAAAACTGAAGCAAATAGAATCGTAAGAGAATCTGGGGCATTACTCCCTGCTGGAGTTGTACAAGCCCTATCAAGTGCTACCCAAGCTAAGGATGTAAAAGAAGCACAGGAAGAGATAAAGACTGCTAGGTCTATGCTGAAAAAGGCTTATAAGTAAACTTATAAAGCTTTTTATTCAAGTATCAATATACATTAGAATACAGGTTTGCTGTTAAAACAATAAAATCAAAGGAGGTGTAAGTGAATGGCAACAAATCAAGCAACTCAAGATAATGTCATATACGTCGGCAGGAAGCCTAGCATGGCATACGTGCTAGGAGTAATAACTCAGTTCAACAATGGACAAGAAGAAGTTCATGTAAAAGCACGTGGAAAAAGCATAAGCAAGGCAGTGGATGTTGCAGAAATAGTAAGAAGAAGGTTCCTGACCGGCGTAAAGATAAAGAATATAGAGCTTGGTACAGAAGAAAAAGAGTTGCCCGAAGGTAAAGGAAAGATAAACGTTTCAACAATATCAATAACTCTAACAAAGTAAATCCTTAAGTCGATGAAGAATTCAGAGACTTTTTCATCTTTCCAAAACAAACATCTTTTTTGTTACTGGTATTTCTCTTACTCGATGGATTAACATTTCCCTCTTTTCTCCAACGCCAACAGGAGCCTCTTCTTTTAATAAGTTAGAAGCTCTTTCCAGCTTCCTCAGCTTTTCAGCATAGATTGTGAGAATCTTCTCTTCTTTCTTTACAGGATCTCCTAACTTCTTGTGCAAAATTACACCAGCACCCTTATCTTTAGGTGCTCCTGCTGCCTTGGCAAGCTCGGATATACCTCCATTATCAATCCACAATACTCTCCCATTCTTCTCCGAGTTTATATCTAGTTTATACTCGCCTACTTCTACTTCCTCAGGACTTATCTTTTTTCCTCCTTGAGCTTCCATTATTTCATAGAGTTTTTTCATAGCTTTCCCAGAGTTTAATGCAGCCTTAGCTAAATTCTCGGAATTTCTTCTTCCTACCATAGCCAGGAGTATCTGTGCCAAAGAGCACACCTTCTCTTCTAAATCGCTTACAACTCTTCTTCTTGAAATAACCTCTAAAGCTTCTCTTGCTTCAAGAGCAGGGCCTATCGAATAGCCTACAGGCTGCTCACCATAAGTAACAGCACACTGAACTTTTATTCCAACTCTCTTCCCAAGCTCTATAAAATCTTTTGCTAATAAATCAGCATCTCCTATAGTCTTAATCTTTGCTCCTCTGCCAGTAGGTATATCTATCACCAAATGAGTAGCTCCAACCGCTTTTTTCTTTGCCATTATAGACGGTAGAAGAAGAGGGTCTATACCAAGAGGATATTCTACCTGAATGAAAATATCATCTGCAGGAGCTAGCTGTAAAGTGCCTCCCCAAACTATACAGCCATTTGTCTTTTCTACTACTTTCTTCATTTCTTCAATAGTCAAGTTGACTGGCATCAAACATCCTGCCCTGTCAGCTGTTCCTGCTGGTGAAGTAATAGCTCTAGAAGATGTTTTTGGTATTGTTAAGCCGAGAGAGGCAATTATAGGAACAAGGAACAGAGTAGTCTTATCTCCTGGCACGCCACCTGCAGAATTATGCAAGAATATGGGACCGTTACCACCAATAAAATTTTCATATTTTTCTACACAAAGGTCGTAAACATATTTACTGGTGCTGTTTATCTTTTCCAACTTTTTCACTGGAAGAAAACCAATCTCGCCTTTAGCGATTTTTCTTAACTCTTTCAGAAGTTCTATCTCCTTTTCGTTAGCCTTTTCTACGTCCAAATTTTGAAGCAATTGTTGCACTTTTTCGAAAGTTATATACCCTTGCCTTTTTAAAATTCTCCTGTTTTCCCATCCTTTGATTAATGGATTATGGGCTAAAAGAGCTAGATTACTCTCTCTTATTGGAAGAAAATTTAAATAAGCAGCTGTAGTCGATTGTCTTTCTAACAATTTATTTGCTTGAGTATAAATGAGGAAGGATCTTCTTGTTTTAGAAAGATTATGTGGAAACTTTCTGTAACCAGGAAGTCTGCTTGAAACAGTAAAAGAAATCCCAAGATTTGATAGTAAATAAGTTATTCCGATAATTAATTTTTTACTTACAGTAACTGCCGTAGCTTCATACCCTCTTCTGAAATATCCGTCACCCAAAAAATACGACCTCAAAAACTCAAGTTGAAGTTGGGGAGAGGTGTTAAAAATTAGAGCAGGTATTTCCTTTTCGTTAGACCTTTTACCTACTTTAAATACCTTTTCAAAGATGAGTGCAAGAAGCTTATTATATATGCATACATGGACTGCAGTTCTATGAGGAAATGTTTCTGTAGCATTTATACCAAAAACTCTTTTCACACACTTTTTGACATCTTCTATCAGTTCTCTTTCGTGGGAGCCGAAGTCAATAGAAATACCGTTTTCATTTATAAATCCTTCAGCAATGTAATAGCCGAGGAGTTTAACAAAATCCTTATTTACCTTGATCAGTGCATTGATAGGCTTGCCATATCTTATTTTCAGCTTTAGTCCTCTTTTTGGTAAGTTACATTTAACTTTTCTAAGCAGATTAATCGGAACTAAGCCATTGATTTTTTGGGATTTGGTAAGATACTTTCTAACTTCAGGATCTTTTAAACCAGTTATATAAATATGTGAGACCTCTTTGCTCGGTAACTTCAACAACTCCATTATAAGGTTTATCTCCTTTATTTTGTCGTTCTCTATAACCTTTCGGGGTACTGCTAAGAAATCTCCTACCTTAATCTCTCGCGTCGGGATACTTTCCAGTCTTCCGTCATTCAGTCTAAAAACACTATGGGCCTCTGTAACATCAACCTGTCTATTTCCAACCAAAGTTATTCTTATCATCTTTTTTGGTGAAGGATGTCTATATACACCAGTAACCCGTCTAAACTCAACATTTAGTTCTTCATCAAACGCTGGAACTTCGTAACCCCCCTCTACTCTACAATACTGAGAACCGTCCGGAAAGTTTAAAACATTTCCTGAATTTCTAATAATTCCGTCTACCAGCTCTCCTATTTTAACAATTTTTATGTTTCCGTCTTCTCTAACTAGTATAGGAGTTCCGTAACTAACCGAGTGTTTGTCGCAAACAATTTTCTTGTTTAGTTTAAGCTTTTTTCCAGTCTCGACCATAGCAAGCGATAAGCTTGTTGCTTCGTCCAAGTCTAACCCAGTATTGTGGAGAGTAGTAACAAAAGCAGATATTTCTATGTCGCTTAAGTTTCTTTCAACAACATCTTTAACAATCTGCTTTATTTCCTCATAATTCAGTTTTCTTCCTTTTAGCTTGTTCCTGATGAAATGAAGGGACTGAGGGAATTTTGCAACTTCCACTTCTATTACTTCTTCTTTCTCCAACCCAAGAACTGTTCTTACTTCCTCATACAAGCCTATCGTGCCTTTTTCTACTATCTTTTCTGTCACGTTTACTATAGCAGTTACATAATTCTTTTTGTAAGAAATTCTAACTCTATCAAGACTATGTATACCTAAGTCTCCTGCATCCTCCACGTTCAAAATTACTATTGGCTTACCACCTGATTCTAAGCCTAAGAACTTTGCTTTCAAGTTCATGCTACACTACACACTCCTTGTATACATTTGCATGGCAAAGAAGGTTTGGGAGAAATTACCTGAGGGCAAATAACCATGAATCCACTGCATGTAACATTACTTCTTTTGTTTATACACTCCCAATTAGCTCCAGCTGTTTCTGGGCAGCAATTTGTAGAAAGCCAAGTGCAGTCTGTATCAACTTTACATGAACGGATTTTCTCAGGTGTATGGATTGGAATTGTGGTTGTTGAAGTTGTAGATGTAACTGTTGTGCCTATCGTTACAGGTGTTATACACAAATTTTTCTCTACAAATTTTAGGAAGATCCAAAAGCCAATTAGCATGACTATAACAACAAAAAGTATGTAAGGAGTGCAACTTCCTTCTTTCATAAGTTAAATTTTGCTGTCTAAAAATAAATGCTTAGGAAGGCCATTTCTTGAGCGCTAGTTTTAACTCTTTATGCGTTTTAGCATATTCTTCTAGCGAAATTCCTTCTAATGCGGCATCTAATGCTTGTCTCATTGCGATAGCGCCTATTCTTGTTTTAAGGGAGTGGATTCCACCACCAGCTTGAGCGACAAAGTCATTACCAAATATTTTTATCAGTTGAGGTATATGGCCGGGATGTAACCCTCCAGAAGCCACAGGCATAACAGGCTTAAACTTCCACATTCTTTCTTTTAATGCTTTACAATTTTCCAAAACTTCTTCCTTGCTCTCAAACATTTTTCCTACTCCTGTACCTACATGCAACTGATCTACACCAGCAATTCTTGCAAGTTTTGCGATAACTTTCATGGATATACCATGCTCAGGATTTCTTGTTAGAGCTGCATGTCCTGCTCTATGAGCGTGAATGACAAGGTCAAAATCTTGATTCCTTAAAGTTTGTAATGCAGACCAACCTACAGTAATTATATCAACCATCGCATATTCATTTCCAATTCTTTCCACAGCCTTAGCACGTTTTAGCATTTCCTGCGTTTCTGCAGTAACGTTTATCATGTATGCTTTCTTTTCACCAGTTTCTTTTTCAGCCTTCTCCTTTGCTTTAAAAGTTTTTTCTAATCTTTTCTCGAACTTGTTGAAGTTTTGATTGCTCAAGTTTTCATCGTCTTTTACTATATCAATACCGTTAACCCAAGCTTCATAAGCAACTTTTACATGATCTTCTGTTCTTAACCCAATTTTAGGTTTTATTATCGTTCCTAGTAAAGGTCTCTTTATTCTAAAGATTTTCCTTATCCCTTTTATTCCGTACTTTGGACCTTTGAAGCTCTTGAGAAGTTTGTCCGGAATTGTCAAATCGACAAGTCTTAAACTTTTTATCTCTTTCATACCAAAAACATTTCCTGCCACGCTAGAGAGAATCTGAGGAAGGTTTCCAGGTTCAAAGAGCTCAACAGGATAAGCAACTTTTACTCTTTTTCCCTCAATCTCAAAAACTTTTGCAGCAAGTTTTCTAACATACTTCTTCTCAGTTTTCACTTCTGTCCAGGTTCCAATCGAGCTTTCTGCAGCAACTGCTCCAGCTGCTCTTTCTACGCTCGAACTTTCTGCGGGCTCTAAAAAGAACTCACACACCAAATCCTCTCTGCTTGGTTTATAACCAAGGTCTACATAGTCTTCATAGCGCATACCATCACCCAAACCTTTTCATAAATTCTTTTGGTGTGAAAATTCCTTTTTCGTTCACCAAGTAAGAAACAAGATCAAATTCTACCAAGTCGAAAGCAGGATTCCTCACTTTAATCTTTTTGGTGTTAATTTTAGAAAAAATTTCAGCATAAATTTCTTGTGCTGGTCTTTCTTCTATCACAAGTTTTTTCCTCTTATCTATCTTTAGAGTGTTACCAACAACTATGAATGGTTTTTTCTCTCTTGCAGCTGCCAACGCAAGGTTTTTCGTACCTATCTTATTCACTACACCTTTAGGTTCAACAACTCTTATAGCATCTGCTCCAACTACCACGCAATCTATATCTTTCATAAAATAGCTAACAGCATTATCTGTAATGAGTGTAATAGGTATTCCAATCTTAGAAAGTTCTTTAGCAGTTTTCGCTCCTTGTTCAAGAGGTTCTGTTATAGTAGCAAAAACACGGAAATTTTTTCCTTTTTTCCAAGCATTCTTCAAAACAGCCAGAGCTTCGCCAGAATGACAGTGAGTCATTATTGTGTGCCCATTAACAATGAGCTTACTTCCGATGTTTGCAATTCTTCTAGTAGAAGTTTCTAGTCTTTTGATGAGATAATCTATCGTTTTGACGCTCCTTTTCTTTTTCAAAATTTCTAAGCAATTGTGCAAAACTACCGCAGTTGGTCTTGCGCGCTCTAGAATCATTGCTGCAACCTCAAACTTCAAACCAAATCCATACTTCTTGCAGAACTTCCTCAAGAATTTTAATGAATACAAAGCAATCTCTTTAGCACCTTGAACTTTCATGCTCTGTATGCTTTCAGCTACCTTAGAAACATCCATAGAATAAATATTGTTTGATGTAATTATAAACTATGAAAAGTTTTGAGGAAGAGAGGAAAAAGTTGGTAGAAGCTCTGGAGAAGAAGGGGTATATCCGTAGCAAAGAGGTTAAGCAAGCAATGTTAAAAGTCAAAAGAGAGGATTTTGTGCCTGAAGAATATAAAAAAGATGCTTATCTAGATACACCACTTCCAATTCCGGGTAATGTGACTATATCTGCACCCCATAGCTAAAGGGGAAATGCACGCAATCTCCCTAGAAGCTCTGGAGCTTAAACCTGGAGAAAAGTTTTTGGAAGTTGGTGCTGGCTCAGGAATAGTGCTTGCTTATGCTTATGAGATAATTAAAAGTAAGGAAAAAGTTTTTGGAATAGAGATTGTTCCTGAAGCTTATGAGTTTGGTAAAAAGAACTTGGAAAAAGCTGGATATGGTGGTAAAGTAAAGATTGTGCTAGGCGATGGTTCTTTAGGTTTGCCTAACCAGGCTCCATTTGATAAGGTTTTAATAAGTGCTGCATGCCCGGATATACCCAAACCATTGAAAGAACAGACTAAAGTTGGAGGAAGAATAGTTGCAGTAGTTGGGTCGCCATACGGAGATCAAGACCTTGTTTTGATCGAAAAAACAAAAAATGGAAAATTTTTAAGAAAAAAACTTTTACCCGTAGTTTTTGTTCCGCTAGTTGGAAAGTATGGATGGGAATAAACCTGAAAGTATTCAAAACAATTAGTTCGGTTTAAACTTTAGTTTTCAAAAAAATAAAATTTTATCTGTGAGAATCGATAATATCTTTGCAGCAAGCTTGATTGCTCTTGTGTTCGGTTTTTACACGTTTTTCCAAGGTTTCAAATGGTTTAAAAGAAAGAGATTGATAGAAGATATCCCCACTTCTAAGATACGTTCGATAGCAATGGGTTTAGTAGAAGTTTTCGGTGAAGCAATTCCAGCACAAAATAGAATTCTAAAAAGTCCAATCACTAACAACGACTGTGTTTATTATAAATACACAGTAGAAGAGTACAGATCGTCTGGAAAAAGTGGTAAATGGGTCACTATAGACAGTGGAGAAAGAGGAACTTATTTTTATCTTAAAGATGATACTGGTTTTGTGCTTGTTGACCCAAAAGGTGCAGAAATAGATATACCCGTAGATTTTGAGTTTAAGTGTGGTTTTGGTACTGATCCACCTGAACAAGTGAAGCAATTCCTTAGGCCACGCGGAATAAGCTTTGAAGATTTTTTTGGTATAAACAAAACTATGAGGTTTAGAGAGTACTTTATTGCACCAAAAGACAAGCTTTATATCATGGGCACTGCTGGAGACAACCCCTTCGTGGAAGAAGCTTCTGAACAAGCTGAAACAGGAGACGTGATGATACAAAAAGGTGAAGATAACATCTATTACATATCTGACAGGAGTGAGAAAGAACTTTTGAAGAGCATGAAATGGAAAGCTGTATTAGGAGTTTTTGGCGGTATGTTGTTAATAGTTGGAAGTCTTTTCGTAATTTTAATATACTCAGGATTAGTATAATATTTTTTAGAGAGAAATGACCATCGGAATCGAAATAATCATTCTGGCTGTAGTAGTTCTAGCTGGCATAATATTTCTTTCTTATTTTGTCTATGTGTTCAATGAGTTGATAAGACTTAGAAGGAATATCGATAAAGCCTGGGCTAATATAGATGTAATATTAAAACAAAGACATGATGAGCTACCAAAGCTTATCGAGACTTGCAAAGGTTACATGAAATACGAGAAAAGTGTTTTAGAAGAACTTACAAACTTGAGGTCTAGGTGGATGACTGCCTCGACTCAAGCAGAGAAAGCTAAAATATCTGATATGATATCAAGTGGTATAAAAAGTTTATTCGCAGTTGCAGAAAACTACCCACAACTCAAGGCAAATGAAAACTTCTTACAACTTCAGGCTAGAATAACTGGGTTAGAAAATGAGCTTGCTGATAGGAGGGAGTTTTACAACGAGTGTGTAAATAATTACAACATCAGAATACAGTCAATACCAGAAATGTTTATAGCGAAAATGTTAGGTTATCGTCCACTAGAACTTTTTAAGGCTATGGAAGAAGAAAGAAAGGATGTGGAAGTAAAATTCTAGTGGGGTCGACGGGATTTGAACCCGCACACCGAGGTTTCTTCATCAACTCAGAGCTCCATTTTTAACTGGAGCCTCGTGTCACTACCAGGTTAGACGACGACCCCTTTCAGCCTTAATTATTATTCTTCAATTTAAATAAAAATTATGGGTAAACCTTCTCAGGAAGCAGAAAAACCCAAAATTTCTCCTGAATACATGGAATTCTTACTTGCAGAAATCCGTGCTAGAAAGCCTAGAGGAATTTATGAAAGATTGTGTAAGTTTGCTGAAAAGTTGAACTTAAGACCTCCAAAACAGTTTGCTGAAAAGTTAAATTATGACGTTGTATACTCAGGCTTGAACGTGACACCTAAAGGAGTCTTTTCAGCCTCTTTCTTAGTTCTTTTCTTACTCTCTTTTGTTTGTTTTTTCTTGTCGTTTTTAATTCATGACATAGCTTTACTCGTTGTCTTAGCAGTCTTGCCACTTGCACTTTTTTGGTACATTTTTACTTATCCGTCCTACCAAGCAGAAGTTACAAGAATACAAGCTGGAACTGAAGCAATAAAAATAATTCTTTACATGGTGATTTATCTCAAGTCTACTCCTAGCTTTGAAGGGGCAGTACAGTTTGCTATCCAACACTCTAAAGGACCGATAAGCGATGATATAAGAAAGGCTTTCTGGGACTTGGAAACTGGTAAGTATAGGACAATAGAAGAGGCCTTAAGTTTCTATTCCCAAAAATGGGTTTGGTGGAATGAGGATTTTGTACGATCGTTAAATTTACTTTATACAGTTCTTGTAGAGCCAAGCGAAAAAGGGAGAGAAGAAATTTTAAAAAGGGCGCTAGACCATATACTCATCACTACTCATAGAAAGATGAAAGCTTATGTAGAAGAAATTTCTGGTCCTATATCGATTCTACACATTCTAGGCTTGCTCTTACCAGCATTAGGAATAATAATGTTCCCTATGATAGCAATTTTTCTCCAGAACGCTGTAAGTATTCCTCAACTTATCATAGGCTACATAGTATTCTTGCCAATTCTAAACTTGTTCTTCGTCAATAGATTGCTTAGGAAAAGACCTGGCGCTTTCATGGCTCCTGATGTTTCTAAGCATCCTGAACTACCACCACCAAACTTTTTTGCTGTAAAAATAGGTAAGATAAGAGTGTTAATACCAATTTTCTTGCTTTCCCTTTTAGTTGGCATGTTAATAATGCTATATGGTGCTTACCACTTCCTAAACCTAGGCATAACTATTACATCACTCCCTCCTGATATGGTAAGAAAGGTTATACTGGAAGAAGCTGGTATAAACGTTAAGAACTTCCTTGTAGTTACTTCCTTTGTAGGAGGTTTTGCAACCTTTTTCATCTTGAACTATTATCTGAGAAGTGTGCAAAGGATAAGAATAAGGAATGAAATAAAAGAAATAGAAAGAGATTTTACTGCCTGCATATTTTCATTAGGAAATTTCTTTTCAGAAGGTTACCCAATAGAGTTTGGAATAGGTAAGGCGATAGACGAGTATAAGAGGCTTGGAATGGAAAAAAGGCCAACTTACGGCTTTTTGGTTAGGCTTTATGATGCTATAAAAAATTTTGGTGTAAGCTTTAAGTCTGCTCTTTTTGGAGAAAGGTTCATGCTTATAAAGCGTTATCATTCAGCTCTGATAGAAGATGTGATGAGAGTGCTTGCTGATGCTTCTGAAAAAGGCTCCTACTTTTTGGGAACTATTGCAAAAACACTCTCAAACTATTTGGATAGTATATACACGATAGAAGATAGGATAAGAGAACTTTTAGCTGAGACTAGAAGCTCAATAAAAATGCAAGCAAGCTTCGTCATTCCTATGATAAACGGAATAATAATGGCTCTATCAGCTTTTATAGTTAATATGCTCAGGATATTGTCTGACATGATAGGAAGAATTCAACAAATGTTTGGATTAAGCTTAGGTGGTATGGGAAAGGATATACTGACTATTTTAATTGGAAACTATGAGAATATGGTTCCATCCACACTCCTCCAAGCAGTAATAGGAATATACACTATCGAAGCCATAACAATCTTTTCTATATTATTGAGTGGAGTAGAAAATGGTATAGATCCTGTTGCAAAAGATTGGGAAATTTCTAACAACTTGATTAAAGGTATGGCACTGTTTTTCCTAGTTTATTTAATAGCACTTTTTGTGTTTGGAAACATTGTAGCTAGTGTTAAACCATGAGTGATGTAGGCAAAATGTTAACACAAGTTATTTATGCAGTAATAGCAATAGCTGCAGTAATAGTTTTTGTCCTCCTGGTCAAACAAACAAAAGTTGAAGAATGTAGTGAAATAATTCGTGGTAGTGCCCTAGAAGCATTAGGTAAATTAAAGGTTTGTGTAAACAATTGTTGGTCTAGGCATGATTTTGGGAGAAGCACTGTAAACGAAGATTGTTACGTTATAAACTTTACTTCTACTGGAAGCATAGATAAAGATACTGCAGAAAAAATCCTTAGCAACCCAGCAAAAGTATCTTTTCTTGTTGACATACAGCCTAATGTAGAAATCGTTTTGCGTGTCAGGTACAATTCTACTGGAATCGTACAGATAATTCCTTATTAACTGATTGTCTAAATATTTTTATGAGAGGTATAGCAATTTCTACTGTAGCTCTATTCATAATTGCTATTTTTGTTGTTGTTTTGCTCATAATCTTTATAGGTTCAAATTTTTCGCCTGTTTTGAGAAATGCATACTGCTCTCTCTTAAGAGGTTTAAGAGGATTCTTGCCATTACCAGAAAGCTTAAAGCCTGGATTGCCTGCTTACTGCAAAGAAGAGGTATATCCACAAACCTATTATATAGAATCAGACCAACCTGACAGGATAGCTTATGAAGTTGCCTCTTATGTTTTGGCATGCTGGGAGATTACTGGGAAAGTAGACTTAAAGGTTAACAGAACATGCTCAGAAGTTGTTATAAAGCGTATAGTAGGTAGCTTTGATGAAAGCCTAGTTATAGATAAACTTCCTGATAATTATAAGGATATACTGGATTGGAGAGCTGGAATTGTTGATAGACCAAAATCATTGGGCATACTCTATGAGTATCCAACAAAAAAGGTGGTAGTAGTATGAAAGGTTTCATGGCCTTAGAGTATCCATTCAAGGTATTGCTTTACTTAGTAGTAATAATAGTAGTGATTGGAATTGTTTTGGCTTTCAGGAAAGAAATTTCTAGCATAAACTTTTGTTGGATCTGGGGTTGTCAACAAAAAGCATGCGAGACTGTAAGAGTGAGTGAAAGCATAATTGACCAACAAGTACTTGATAAGTATTGTGAGCTTTGTTGGGGGAAGACTGGTGCATCAGACCTAAAAGAAGATTGCTTATGTTACGTTGTAAGTGGAAGTTTCACACCTTTTGCCTATACATCACAGCATTGCGATCTTAAGTGTAATTCTGACTCTCAATTTCTAACATTCTCTTACAGCCACCTGTCCTCAAAAATACTTATAGAGTGTTGAAATGGAACTGAAGTACGTTGCTGCAGTAATAGTTGCTTTTGTAGTGATAGTAGTGTTTGTTGGTTTTTATATTGGCTTGTTCAAAATAAATCCTGAGCTTAATCAGCATGTTGATGTAAAGTATGCTTGCTCCCAATTGAATGGAACGACAATCTCAAAGAGTGATTTGGAAACAATACTATACGGATTCCTTACTAATCAGTGTAACTATTTTGAGTTTAAGTTGAATGAAAACCTCCAATTTAGCGAAATAGAAAAGATTGTGCATAGGATAAATAATAAGGCAGAAGTATTGCCAAAAAACGATTGTGAGCTGCCTTTGACTGCTACAAACACTGTTTTTGTTTGTTGCTCTGGAGTTTTAGAGCAAGGAAAACCAATAAATATATCGAAAAAACAAATTATAAATAGTGATGTGCTGATATGCCAAAGGGAATAAATGCCTTAGAATTGATTTTTGCTATGTTCATCCTTATAGTCGTTGCTTTTGTAGTAATCAGGCTTTTCACCGGAGTTGTTAGTCCTTCTACCCTACCAAACATTCAAGATTTTAAGGAAACTTACAACTACCAGCAAGAAAAACAGAAATGTGAGAATTTGTGCAATAGGTTTATAGAAAGCAACTGTCAAGATTATTCTGCAGCTGCTTCTTACTGCTTACAAAAAGTTTCTCTTAGCATTGATGGAAATTCTGTAACAGCAGAGAGAGGGCATTATGGAATGGTTGCTAACTTGCCTTATTGTGAGGATGGGTTGTACTGCTTCCATATAAACGATTGTACGTGTGGAAGTGTCGTTTTAGATGCTAAAAATTGTCTAATTTATCTCCAGAGTTATTACATGGAAAAGGCCGGCTTTAGCGAGAGTGCTACTAAGCAATTGATATGTTCAGATAGTGGTATAAAGCCTGGTTCGTGCTGTCCTGAACCAACCACATGCAATCCAAAGCGGTGGAGTATAAAGCCTAAAGGATTTAATGAAACTACTTATCCAGATATAGATGCAACTCATTGGTGGGTAAATGCAGGATATGGAGCATATTGCACCGGGGTTGGACCTAGTGGAGGTGGCGGTGGAGGAGGGGCACTTAACCTTAATTGCAAGATTGATGTATCCACAGCCCCAGGGAAGATAACCTGCGAATGGGAAAATTGTGTCGTTTCACCTGATAGTGACCTCACATTAGCTACAAAACCTAATATAGTCCTCACAGAAAGCATTCAAAGTGATAGAGGTTCTCTCACATTTTCAAATCTTAATGCTGGCACGTATACTGCCACACTACACTGTGCGAATGGAAATGTTGTGCAGGGAGGGCTTACCATTTCCACTTGATAGATAAGTATTCGAGAAGTTCTTAATATCATAACCATGGGCTCAAGAGAGCAACGTTTTTTAGGCGAATATTCTTAAGTAATTGCGAACACTTGTGGAGTATAATATTTTAAATTCTTAAAAAACAAAGTATACAATATGTTAAAAAGAATACTTTTGATTCCTCTTTTCTTGCTTTTATTACTTCCTATAGCCAAAGCTGGCTGTATAGAATCTGTAGGATATCCTGGTTATGCAGGCATCGACCTTTGGTGCTCTTTGCCTGATAACGTCTGTCAACAAGGAGATGGTATATTTGGCTTGCTAAAAACAACTGGCTGTCCTTCTACACCAAGCGTTCAAATTGAAATAAAAGGAGATGATTGCTCTATAACAGATACTTTTTCTGCAGGCAGGTATTATTGTACTGGCCCTGGCTGCTGGTATGAATACTTGTGGTATATCCCACAATTGCCAACTGGTTGCCTTGGAAAAACAGCTACCGTTACTGTTACATCAGAAGGTGTGTCAGCATCAAAAACTATAAAGCTTTCTACAGATCCTACAAGAGATGACAGACCAACCATGCCTAAACCAGGAGAATGGTCTGTATCACCTATATACTCAACAGACAAAATATCTTATACCGTTTATGCTGAAGACGATAAAGGATTGAAAGAGATAAGAATCTTAGCTAGTATTAATGGCCAAACTTGGACAGTAGTTAAAACCTGCTCTGTTTCTGGAACTTCTGCTTCTTGCACTTATACAACAGGGCCCTATCCTGCTGGTACTGAAGTTTGTTTCAAAGCAACGGCAATCGACATAAAAGGGCAAGAAGCGCCAAGCTGGGAAGTTGGTGCAAGAACAGCATGCGAAATAGTTTACTCTCCACCTAATGATACAGATGGCGGCAAGAATTATGATGTTAAGGGTGTATGTACAGATACATTAACATGGGAAGATTTCTGTGCATGGGAAGGACCTGGAGGATATTGTTGTAAGATTTTACCAGGAGATTACTGGCATGTTATGAATTCAACACCAGATGGAACAGTTACTTGTTGCAGAACAAGCTCACCAAAATTCATAGGAAGTTGTTTAGAGACAAGAATAATAAACTGTAAAAGTGTTTTGGGCGAATATTATCCAACTGCTAGAGAATGTGCTCTTGAAGTTTACGACTGCTCAAAAGAAGGAAAAACCTGTTTTAATGGGGCTTGTGTTTCTGGAATACCAACAAACTTTTCATTCTCTCTTTCAGTCACCCCATCTTCTGGCTTTGTTTTTCAAGGGGATAAAGTTGTAGCAATGGTTCAAGTTAACCTTCTTGCAGGCACTGCTCAACCAGTTTCTTTATCATGCTCTAACTTACCTGTTGGTGTTAGTTGCTACTTCTCTACTTCAAGATGTTACCCAAGCTGCAACTCTACTTTAACGATTTCTACAAATTCAACTGCAGATATAGGCAACTATACAATTACAATAAAAGGAGAAGGAGGAGGGATTGTTAGAACAGTTGAGTATCAACTAGGCATTATTCAAAAGGTTTATTGCGCACCAAATTGCCAACAATTACTCGATCTCCTGAAATCGAAGTTTGGTAGCAAATGTGGTGATTCTAGCTATGATCCTGTTGCAGATGTTAACAAAGACGGAAAAGTTGACATGAGAGATGTTGTACTTATAGCTAGTAAATGCACTGATGATGTTTATTGTCAAGCTGTACTACAAAACAAGACGAATCCTTGCTGCTTACAAGAGGGACAAGAGTGTAAAAGTTCTGCAGATTGTTGCAAAGGATTAGAATGTGTGACGTGGCTTGGAAAGAGCATATGCATGCAACCAGATAAGTTCTCATGTCAAGACAATATTGAACATAAGTGGTGGGCAATTAATTATAACGGTAGCTTTAGTGGAAATGCTGTTTGTACTTATTGTTGTATAGGTTCTGACGATTGTGGAAAATTGTCTGCATGCTGTAAGGATAGTCCTTGCCTTAGCTTGCCACCAGAACCTTGTAAACCTTCTTGTCTAAACCTTCTTGAAAAAATTAAAACTGCTTTTGGTGCAGATTGTAACAATCCTAAGTATGATCCGATAGCCGACATAAACAAAGATAAAAAGGTAGATATAAAGGATATTGTACTTGTAGGTAAAAATTGTCAGGATGAAAACTGGTGCCAGTCTAAACTGCTTGATAAAACTAATCCATGTGCTGCTCCTCCAAAAGCTAACCTGACTTGTAGCGAATGTACAGTTGGTAAAACTTGTGAATGTTCTGTATCAGGCTGCAGTTCTGGTCTTTGGGTACTTACAAGCAAAGAAAAAGTTTTAACCATGCCGATAGTTTCTGATATACCACCTACTACAATTACCTACCAACCTGTAAAAGGTGGTATTGTTAAAGTACTGGCTGTTTGCTTTGAGCCAGAAGTATCTGTAAATAGAATGGAAGTAAAAGTAAAATCTGGAATGCTTTCTTGTCCTGATACATGCTACACTTCTAGCGAATGCACATGCAGCGTACAAGGTTGTAATTCAGGAATTTTTATAGCAACTGGGAAGCCTTTAGATTCTCCTGTGGTAGAGGATGTAGCTGGAAGCTATTCAAAAAGCTTTACTCCAAGCAGAGAAGGGACAATAAAAGTTATAGCTGTTTGTTTTGAGCCTACAGTAAAAGTGGAAAGAAGCAGTATTAATGTGGTAAGTTCTGGAAAAGACTGTGATTCAGAATGCAAAAGAATGGGATATCTTTGGGGTGAATGCGAATTTTCCTTAACATGCAAAGCAGGAGGTGTTTCTATAGGGCAAAACGGTTGTAACATAGGTGTCCCTACAACACTTGCTCAAACTTGTTGTTGTTATGGAACTCCAACGACTACTCTTATTACTACTACAACTACAATACCAATAACAACGACTACAACTCTTATTGAACCACCTTCCATTGATGTAGCGAAGGTAACACATACCGTCTCAAAACCAGAAGCAGTCATGAGTTTAGATAGAGTAGCTTCTGGCTTAAGCTATAACGTGAATGTGAAAGCAATGGGCAATATATACAATTTTGGTCTTCGGGCTGTTAAAGGAAACAGTATAAACAGCACAATATTCACTCTTGGAACATACTCCGGTGTTTTATACTTGCCTAATTTCGATTATGCAGAAGTCTTTGCCGCGTTGCAACCCTATTATTTTGATACACAGCAAATAACAACCTTCCCAACTACGATTGACTATAAACCAACTCGCAGTGGAGAAAGTTTTTGGTACAGGTATTACATCACTGGTACTGTAACAATAGCAGGGAATACTATGAAACTGCCTGTTGAAATTAAGGTAGGTACTTCTACAAGCGATGCAAAGACCATAGAAACTTATAGTTCAGATGGAACATATGAATTTAGCGGTTATTATGATAGCTTCCAGCCAAACTACATATACGCTTACTGGAATGGGAAATTGATAAAGACTGTTTCTCTGCCAGCTCCAACTCCTGTAACTGGAAAATAGATAACTTTAGCAACCTAAATAATTTTTATGCCTGAAACTTGGGTTTATGTTGCTGGTGGAGTTGTAGCTGGCGTTCTTATATTTGCAATAGCTTACACACTATTGTCAGCATACGTTAGATACAACGAGAAGCAAAATGACTTGAAAGAATTTTCCTCATTAGCAAGCGATGCAAAGCTTGTATGCTACGGAAGCAAAGACAACTTTTTGGTGAAATCTTACACTTTCTCTGAAAACTTGAAGATCCTTTATGCAACTAACAATATTTCTTGCTCCTCTGATGCTGATTGTAATCCTCGCGAAAAGTGTGAAAACAATTTTTGTTTACTTCAAAAACCAATTGAAGCTATCATGAGTAAGCAATTTTCTTTTGGCAAAAGCATATGCCTTCAGTTTAAGGATGAGCTTGAATTAAGGTGCGAGAAAATAGCTTGCAACGTCAGCTTTCAGCCGATAGGTGTGTTACCTGAAACAATAGATATTTGGGCTGCTGTTAACAAGATCCTTGGAAAGGGAAATTATAGAAACTTTATGCTAAACCTGACAAAAGATTCTTTCGACAGCATTAATATTACTCTTCTCGAATAAATAAAATTTAATGAAAGGAGTTGCTTACGAAGCAATTCTTATAATTGGAGTATTAGTTGCTGTTGGCTTTTCTCTTTTCCAGCTTAGAGGAATTCTTTATGGGCAACAGCTAATAGGAAAAGAAGAAGTTGTTTACGCCTTTGCTAAAGATTTAGAGTCTGTAGTTGATAAAGCAATAGCAACAACTGGAGATGCTGTTTTTATTTATTATCCAAGTATAAAGCAGTATTCTGTAGTAATTAAGAATAACACAGTAACTATTCTTGATAAAGTCTCAAACCTTTCTGCATACTTCTCAAAGTATTTTACACTTGTTGACAATAGCTTTGAAGATTGTGAAAAGATTTTTGTGTTCAAGAAAGAGGAGAAAATTTTCATAACATGCAAGTGCTTTGAGGTTGGAGAAGCATGCAGCGATTCTTTGCAGTGCTGCTCTGGCTTTTGTAACATGACTTCTGGAAAATGTGAGGAAATGCCTGTATGCCCTGCAAGCAGAGTGTGTACAGGAGCTCCTGAAGCTGTGAAAATTGGTGGGAAGGATTGTTGCCCTGCTGACAAGCCTGTATGCGATAAGCAGCATTGTTGTCCTGTGGATAGACCAAAATGGTGTGAAAAACCGACTGATAACAATCCAAGATGTATGAATGAAAGTGAGTACAATACCGAATGTAAGTCAAAAAAGCCTACACTAGATTGCAATAACATAAAATCTCCTAGCGATTTACCACCTTCTTGGGACTGGAGAAACGTTAATGGGGAAAATTGGATGACACCAGTAAAAAGTCAAGGTCTTTGTGGAAGTTGCTGGGCGTTTTCAACTGTTGGTACTATAGAATCGACGTATAAGATTGAACAAGCTGATTCCTCTTTGAACCCAGATCTTTCGGAACAAGATCTAGTTTCCTGCTCTAACGCAGGCAGTTGTAGTGGTGGTCTTCTAGATCCGGCATTTCGCTATGTGAAAACAACGGGTATATGCGATGAAAATTGTTTTCCTTATAAAGCTGCGGATGTGCCATGCTCTGATAAATGTAGCAATTGGAAGAATAATTTGTGGAAAATAAATGATTTTAATGGTGTTCATAGTATATTTGAGATAAAAAGGATGCTTATTTGTAACGGACCTTTGTCTGTTGGTTTAATTTGGCCAGGTGGAGGAGGACATGCTGTTGTACTTGTGGGATATGATGATACGATTAAGGATTGTATGTTAGGTAATGATGGTAACGGTTGTTGGATTATTAAAAACAGTTGGGGAACTGGATGGGGTAATAATGGTTATGGAACAATTGGGTATGGCACAGGCGGTATAGATAGCTATGGAATTTATGTTATAGGTGTTCAGGCACCATAAAATAAAAGGTTCACAATATGATAAATATGGAAAGAAAACTGTGGAGGCTGATGTTGTGTATGTTTATTACTTTACCTTTACTATTCCAACTTACAGCTGGGATGCTAGACCCTTCTGCAGTCTATTGTGAAAAACTAGGATATAATTTTACTATAGCAACAACGAGTGAAGGAGAACGTGGTATGTGTCAACTCCCAGATGGTCCACACGATGCTTGGAACTTTCTAAAAGGGAAAAGCGGTAGAGAATATAGTTATTGCAAGCTTCATGGCTACGAAATAAAAACAATAACCGATGAAGAAAAGTGTGCTCCTATAGGTTCTCTAGACTGCGCGGTTTGTATCCTTGAAAACGGAACAGAAGTAGAAGTTACAAGATTAATGGGTTTAAGTTTTGAAGAAGGAAAGTGTGGAGATGGAATTTGCAGCCTAGGAGAAAATTACTCTAATTGTCCTCAAGACTGTCCAGCACCAACAACTACAACTACTTTGCCACCAGCCAAGCCGACACTTCCTTTTTACTACATTGTGATAATTTTTATTTTCATTGCAGTTATACTTTTCTTTCTGTTAACAAGAATAAAGGTGCAAAGAAGTGAAGGCCCAAGCTAGCTTGATTACAAAAGTAGTTTTTATAATACTAGCCATGGTAATAGTTTCTTTTGTCTCTTATCAACTGTTTTCCTTTACTTTCTCTTCACAAAAGGTTAAAGAACATGAAGAACTCTTGCTAAAGGCTAACGACATTCTTCAAACACTAATTTCAAGCTATACTTGTCTAGCGTATAAGGATTTGGGAAAAATCGAAAACTATCCAAAAGAGTTCTCAACCCAAAAAATAGTTGATGTGAATAAGCTAAACGATTTTGCTACTAGATTTTTTGATGTCCAGCCTGAGTGCGCTAGGGATTTTAACGTTGGTTATAGAATAAAAGTGGAAACTTTCCCAATTAATATCAGTGCTGCAAAACCTGGAGTTATTGGAGATGTTTTTGGGAAAATCTTCAAATTAATAGATGGTAAAAAGGTTGTATTCTCTTTGGATGTTTCAGGAAGCATGGTGGATCCTGCAGGAAAATGTGACGTAGATCCGAATCATATAAACAGTAAAATATGTTGTCTAAAAAAGTTCATGTACGGTTTTATAGATGAAATGAAACCTGAAAGTAAAATTGCAGTTAACGTGTTTGGAACTTTTAATGCTTATGTAAAATGGGTTATTACTCCATTAACCGAAATCGACGATAATAGAATTAAACTAAAATCTTATATAGAGCCGTTGACACCTGAAGATAGCACACCAATGTGCGTCGGTCTAGAAGAGGCTTTTAAGTTGGCTATCACAGAAAATGCACATGCTATAGTGTTGTTAACCGATGGGAATGAAAATGTAGGATGCGAACAAAAATCTTCAGTACAGGTAGCTCAAGATTACAGTAGTTATAAAATTCCTGTGTACACAGTTGGCTTTGGAAGTGGAGCAAATATGCAAATCTTAGAAGATGTTGCAAGAATAACAGGTGGTAACGCCTTTTATGCTGAAACTTGTGAAGAACTAATCTCTGAAGAAGGTATTAAAAATGTTTCTATTCCTTCTTATTCGTGGGAATTTGGTAATATGAATTTTTCCGAAGAAGATGCACTAAAAGAGGAAGCAAGGTTAAGTTTTCCCGTAATAGTTGCAAGTAATTCTTCCACCTTTTTGCCAGGTATTATTCAAATTAGAGTAGTAAGTGGAGATTTGGAAAAATTAAGGGGAGGAATAGAAAGTTCTTGTCTAAATAATTTGGACAAAACCTCCTACTATGAATTCTCGTATCCCATTACTATAAAGAGTGAGGAAGTTTGTATGCAATTCAAGAGAGGGGAAGTATGTCAAAAATTGGCATGTAAAAAATATATAGAACCGAAGACAATCCAACCAGGAAAATATTATGTTACTTTTAGAAATTTGAACAATAAGCTAGAGGTGTTAGTCTGAAAGCACAGACTATTGAAATGTTTGAAATCTTGATCCTTGTCGTAGTAGCTACAGCTCTAGTTCTCTTTTTCTATTTTTTCACAATACCAAAAGGAAGCCTGACCTTAGAAGAGCAAGAAAATCTTAGAATGGCAGAAGCCTTAAAAAACATCTTTTACTACAAAATTCCTGGATTCGATAAAACTTTAGCACAAATTTTTGGAGACAGAATAAATACGAATGATGAAATTATAGACTATGGAAGGTTTGTTAGTGGTATAAACTCGACTGCTCTAGCTTATGAATACTTCGAAAAATACTATGGAAAAAAATGGGCCTTAAACTTTTCAACTCTTGAAGAAACAACTAGCATTCTCTGGATACCAAATTCAGATAGTGGAAACTCCGTGTCAAAGATTTCTGCAACAAGTGGAAGAGAGTTGGGAAGATACTATACCGTACCAGCTGGAATTACAGGCGACCCTTCAAGAGTTAGTTTAGATAGTAAAGGGAACGTTTGGGTTGGTAACAGAAATACAAACACGCTAGTAAAAATAGGTCTAAAGGAAACGGGAGGGTGTGAGGATAAAAACAATGATGGAATAATAGAGAGTTCTGAAGATCTAAATTCGGATGGGATAATAGACAGCAATGAAATGGTTAAATTCGAAGATGATGAATGTGTACTTGCCAATGTAATCCTTGGCAATAAAATAGAAGAAAAGCCAGAAAAGACAGGTGTAAGAACCGTTTGCGTCGATACAAACGATAATGTTTATGCAGCTCTTTATGGAGATAAAAAGCTCTTCTATGTTTCGAAAGAAGGTAAGATCCTTAACGAATGGGATTTATCAAGCTATATAAAAGATTCTAGATACGGTCCTTACGGTTGTTTTGTCGATTCTAATAACACAGTCTGGATTTCTTTGTTATTCGATAATGCTCTGTTGAAGTTCGATCCTTCTAGCAATAAATTTACTAGAATAGAAGTAGGGAAAGTAGTTTATGGTATTGCTCCCTGCCAAAATGAAGACTGTTTAGTAATAAATTGTTGGACAGATTCTTCTTTAATAAAATTAAACACAACAACAGGAATAAAAATTTTTGATAAAAGTTTTAGCGAATTATACCAAGGAAGAGGAATTATAGTCGATGAGGAAAACAATATCTATGCTGTCTCTACCTACAACAATCTAATAGTTAAATTCGATAAAGATGGAAATATAATTACCAAAAACAGCACATGTAACAATCCAACTGGAGTAGGTGAAGATATTTTTGGAAAAATTTGGGTTACTTGCTTAGATACAAGTGTTTGGAGGTTTGATAAAAATTTGAACGTAGAGTTAAAGACCGCTTTTGGAACTGGTCATTACATATATAATTTTTTCACGAGCTATAAAACTCCTCCGATTGTCATTGGTAAAGATGTAGGATTTGGTTACTTACAAGAAAAAACTGAAAGATTAAGAACTTTTGTAGCACCTATACCAATTCCAAGCTATTCAGGAAAGGTGATAAATTTTGTGTTTAGAACATGGCAATAAATCGCAAGGTAGCTTGCTTATAGCTATAGTTTTGGTGAGTATTTTCACCATTCTTTTAATCATTAATGTATTCTCCAGAACAGCCTCAGAGAAAAGGATGATAAGTAGAACAGAATTATCAAAAATTTCAACTTACTTAGACTTTTTAAAAGGTTTTTCAAGAGCAGCATTGCTTTTTAGTACGCATGCAGGAACAAAAACTGTCGCTGGGTTTGGTGGAGAGATTAGTAAAAGTGGCTTGCCAAGAAATTGGATCTGTAATTTTGACGTATCTCCTTCTGTTGATGAGGTAAGATATTTTCTTTCGAATCAAACACTAGAGTACTTAAATAGATACGTTCCAAACATGAAAATAGAAGATCTTCCTCAAATAAATGTTAGTAACTTCACTTGTGTAGATTTTGACGTTAACAATGCTGTGTTTTCTGGAGCTTACGATGAAGCTTTTAATGTAAGCGCATTGGGAAGTGAAATAAATGTTTCTCTGCAAGAAAACATGGTAAGTTCTAAGAATGAAATATACGAAGAAATAGAAAAAGTTAGATTTTGGTACATGTACAGAAAGTTTAAGGAATGGTCAAGTTCTACTGGATTCAGAAGGTATATTGCAAGCTGTGAACCAATATTATGCAAGTACGAGTGTGGATATTACGATTTCCCTTGCTCTAAAGATGCTCAACTTAAAGGATGTGTAGAAAATGCTATCCAAAAAACCCTAAATGAACTAAATCTAATTTTTAATGATAAATACATCAAATGTCGAGCAACTTTAACTTGCTGTAATGCCGTAGCAACAGAATGTCAACCACCGCCACCCTGTCAAAAATGTTGTGCTTGTGAAAAAGAAGAGGCTGGAGAATTATGTGGAAAAAAATATGTCCAAACCTCATTTTCTAAGTTTTCTTACACTCAAAATAATCCTTACAAGATTAGTTTTTCAGGTACTGGTTGTAGCTACTGGCAAGGAGATAGACTTGATGTAGAAGCAGATTTTTCCTGTACAGACGAAAAATATTTGCTTTCAGTACCAGGTGATAGAAAGTTAACTTTTACTGTACATGCTACAGCAAACATAGAAGTCCCAAATGATTGCCGAAGAGATGAATCATGCATAGAAGAATGTTGTGAATGGGATAAAAACAACACTTGCAAAAGATGGGGAGAAAAATGTCCTCAAGCTGCTTGCTGGTGTACACAAGATTGTTATCCAAAATGTTGAGTTAAATTTTGAAATAGGAAAGTTTTTAAATGTACAAAATGTTATTCTATCTTATGCGTTTCACCAACTCAGGATTGCTATCCTTATTCCTTACTAATTTCTTTCTTCCACTACTAATCTTTCCCTTCTTTTCTATTATAGTTCTCATTTCATCATACTTATACCCTGCAGTAATCTTTTCCCGTTCTGCAACCAGCCAATCAACACCTATTCCTTGTAGCCCATGCTTTACTAATTTTGCTTACATAGATTATCATGATGGTTTGCTAGTGATTAAAAATGGCCCAAAAACTATTAAGCTTCTTTCAGTTGAAACAAAGCCAAACGCAAATCTACTGGTAAGTCCTCAGCTTAATACGCAGATAAATCCTGGAACATTAATCACCATATCTATACTCCAACCATTGTCAGACTACTATGAGATAAAAATTAAGTTTGTTGATTTGTCAACTGGATTCAACTATACAGATTCAGCAGTGCTTTATACAAGAGGTGTACCAGAAAAGGAAGGTGGTGTAAACAAGCCTTCTGTCATTAATTACACGATTGTCATAACAATTACAACAATCTTTTCTCTTGTTCTAATACTAGTGATAATTTTTCTTGCAAAAGGTAGTAAGAATAAATGAGCTTTCTAAAGCTAAAAGCCCTGGGAGGGACTCGAACCCTCGACCCCCTGATAGCTTTCTGTCATCTCATCCAACTATCAGGTACAAGTCAGGTGCTCTACCAACTGAGCTACCAGGGCTCTTTAAATTCTTTAGAAGTTTGAATTTTAATTTCTTATGCAAATTATAAATTTCTTTTACTTTTACCTCTGATAATTTGAAGATTGTTAATATTAATCTAAAAACTTTTTCTCTTTAAGTTTTGTTGGCAAATAAACTTCTGTCATAAACTTTAATCCTTTACCAGACAAAGCCTCCAACTCTGCTTTAATCTTTCTTTCTACCATTAGCTTTAACTCTCTTTGCCAATCTTTTGATTTGAACCACTCGTAGTTCATCAATTCTTCTGCCCTTTTTATGTCTTGCTCAGTTGCTTTAATCGTAAAATTGTGTAAGTTAAACTCATCTATATCACTAATTGTTAACCCTAAAAATTTTGCAGTAGGCGTGCCTAATCTTTCAGAAACATGAGCTAACGAAATGCTTCCATATTTTATGACTGAGTAGATGTACCAACCAAAACTATCTGCATCAGTAGCTACATAAACAGGTAATTTAAATTCTGTTGACAACCTTTGCAACAACCTTCTGGCCCCTCTTGCAGCTTGTCCCTGGGTAGTTAAAAGGATGCAGTTATGCTTTTGCCAAAATTTATCCTCGTGCAATCTCTCGAATGCGGCATTCTTTTCGACGCAATTATGGGTGAATATCCCTGAAGAATGTAGAAAAACATGAGCTGGTTCAACTGCAACAAGCTCAAAGTAATCTCCATCATAGTTTAGCGGTTCAACCTTTCTCACAGCGACTGGATGTATAAAATCAGTGTTAATTTTTGGTTTATTTGCGTTGATATTTAACATTTGATAACCATAATTACTACTTTTGATTACATATTCGCTCGAAAAGTAAAAAATGGGTGCTTTATCCCAGAGAGAATGAGAAGTTCTAATTTTAGTTTTGTTCCAGTGGTGCTCAAGTATTCCAATAACATTCAACGGAAGTTTCTGATACTCTTTGAACCCCCTATTGTTTTTTGTAATTCTTTTATATGAAGGTATACCAAGCAATCTTAGTAAAAGTCTAACTTGGTCTGCGAGCTTGCTAGAAACTGTTGAAATTGTTATAATATTATTATGAATATAACCGTCTCCTTTTATGCAGCTCTCAAGAAAAGCTTTTTTGATTTCATCAGAACAATTAAAAATAATTTTCGGTACAAATTTATTTTCAGCCCGATTTCCGCATAAATTTTCTAAGAGAAAACCAACTATTTTATTTCCACACATTATCTGGACAGAAGAATATTTTGTATCATTTCTATATACTCTTGGTTTTATTTCAAATACGCTTTCAAGTAACTTTATAAGTTCCTTTTGGAAGCTCCGTTCATGTTTTCCGAATGTCCAAAAAGCTATACCATTGCTTACATGACCCTCTGCAACATAATAACCTAAAACTTTGGCAAAATTAGCGTCTACCTCTATGATAGCTGGTATTGCATTTTTTCGTGGACTTCCCTTGAAATACAATTTTATTTCAGTTCTTCTTACTGGATCTTTTTCAAATTTAAGATAGTAAGATAAGGGCATTGAGGAATGATTTTTCCAAGAATTTATTAGTTCTTGATAAATTGCTCCACTTCTTTTAAATCGCCAATCAGCTTTCACGTCACTTAAAATTTCTTTAATAAGGGGTCCATAAGCTCTAATCTTATTAAGGAGTTCTGGATAATTTTTAACAATAAAATCGATAACATCAATTTTAAGGTTTTCAAACTTATTCGATAGAATAGAAATATCCTTAGCTTCTAGAACGTACTCTCCCTCTCTTATTTCTTTTGCCGGTTTATATGAAAGACCTTGAAGCCCTACTACAGGAATTTTGTGATCTTCTGACACGAAAATATGACTGCCTGATCTAGTCTCTATTTTATACAATTTTTCATCGGCTCTTGCTTTCCTTTTAGTAATTAAAATTGCTTTTGAAAAAATAGGCTTCATGTTTTCGTCAAATGAAACCACTAAAATAATTTTCCCCTGTAAGTAAGCATCATATACGTCTTTGATTGGAACGGAAGATAAGAGGTCATCAATGCGTACAACTATTTCCTCGAAAGAAGGTAAACATAAGATGAAATCAGCATCAACTTTTTTAAATTCTATATCTTCAACGTTGCTTGGGATTGCCCATCCTCCCGAACCTAGTTTAGCCCAATTGATCAAATCTTTCCCATCTTTTATCACAACGTTTCCAACGACCCTTCCTCTTACGTCCGCGTTTAAATGAAGTTGTTCTCTTAGCACATCTAATGCAACTTCTAAATCAACTAGAACTGCATTGCTTTCGTTTTCCTCTTCGAAAGTATTTTCATTTGAGTTTGGGAAAGTTCTTTTTAAAGCATAGAACATGTCTCTTAAGCTTGTGTGTAAATTTTCTTTAAGTAACTGATTGCAAAATGCAGCAACCATTAAAGTTTGAGTAAATTTTTTTGCATGCGCAATATTAAACAAAAACCTTTTTGCTGATTTTTCTCCTAAAGTAAGCATTCCTGTTTTTGGGTCGTAAATTACATTGTTTAAAGTTCTAAGTGGAATTTCTATATACGGATTTTCTCCTTTTTCTACGTCTTTCAAAATTTTCTCTCCAATCTTTTCCTTAAGCCTTTTCTGCGCTTCCTTCAACCTTTTCACCTTTTATCATATTCTTCAGCTTACTTAAAATCTCTTCTACCTTTCTATTTGTTAGTTCTGCAAGGGATTCGGCAACTATTGGCACATATCTCTCGAATATATTTCTTCTTAACTCCTTTTCTTTTATCATTTTAATTTTTCTCACGTATTTTGCAAGCTTTCTACCTGCCTCTTGTAAAGCAAGCTTAACTTCCTTCATGATTTCAGGATAGTTTGCAATTGCTTGCTTTCCTTCAGAAGTGAACGGTACCCAAACAGAAACAAAATGGACTAAAATTGCTAATGGGCCTACTGGCAACTGGCCTTCTGACTGAGAAAAGCCGTACCTGCGCCAATCTACCTCGCAAACGCTTTCTGTAAGAGCACAGCCTGATTGATTGTAAAGCAAAGGAATCTTGTTTGCAAACCTGTAGAGCTTTGCTGGTTTATCTACTGGTAAATTTCCTCCATAACACAATCCTACTTCTACAAGAAAAGGATAACCACGATATACTGCTGGTGGTCTTGTTACCGCAACAAAATATTCTGCATCCAACTCCTTTTTCAATCCTTCTGTTATCAAATGCTCTCCTAAAGGCGATAGACAATCTGTTGGTGGTAGCTTGAGCTTTACCATCTGCATAGCTTTATGCAATCTTTCCAGTTCTTCATGGTCTAAATCTTGTGGCTTTTTGGTTGTCTCGAGCTTAGCCAGCCTGCATATTTGTTCTGCAGAAGTTCTACCAACTCTAGAAAATTCTGAAGTCAAAAATGCTATAAGAGTTCTTGCTTTTGTTATTGAGAGCATTCTTCTCAGAATTCCTAGCTCGACGCCATAAGGATGAGGCTTTATCTCCTTAGGTTGTTTTGGCATTTCTTTTACACCTCTTTCAAAAGTTACTTTTCCGTCTGGACCCTCAAAGACTATTCTTGCAAAAGGATTAGCTATTGCTGTTTGTTTCATGTATTCGATAACTGATTGAGAACCACGAACATACTTACCTTCTACTTCCAGCTCTATTCTAACACCGTGCCACTTTTTTGGATTCTTTTCTTTCTTGTGTGAAATTATTTTTGGTTCATTCTTCAAAACATCAATCATAAGCTCAAATTCATGTACATCCTTACCAGTACTGGAAATTACTTTAACAGGTTTTCCTGTTGTTAGCTGTGAATAAAGCACTGCACCATGTATTCCTATACCTTGAATTCCTCTTGACTCTCTAAGTCGATAGAACTTGCTACCGACTAAAAACTTAGCAAAAGCAACAGGAACTTTAGATTCTATTATTCCTGGACCATTATCTTCCACGATTATTTTAAACCTATCTGGAGCGACTTCCTTTAAAGATATAAATATATCAGGTAAAATTCCGGCCTCTTCGCAAGCATCCAAAGAGTTTTCTACAGCCTCTTTTATTACAGTTATTAACGATCTTGTTGGGTTTTCATACCCTAGCAAATGCTTGTTCTTCTCGAAAAATTCTGCTATGCTTATTTCTTTTATCTTTTCTCCTAGCTCTTCAGCAGTAATGTTATCGGTCATATCCTTCCCTCTAAAAACATGTAAACAGTATTATGTGGTTTCCCTGATAAAAGCATTTCTACTGCCTTCTTTGCTTTTTGCACATTTTCCCATTGGCCGATTATGCTTACTGTGTTTCCGTATACTGCAATTTTCGTGTTTGTATATTTTTCTATGTTGGCTTTGGCTGAACCTTTAAAACCTATGACTCTACCTTTTAATGAAAATCTTCTTTTCTTTGATTTGCTAAAACTTTTTACGCTAACAGTTTCTAAAACATAATTCTCTTTTAGCAACTCTAGGCAATCCTCAAAACTGAACCCCCTTCCAAAAGCTTTTAAAGCATCTCTAACCCTCATTACAGCAACAGGATCTTCTCCGTCCACACAAACAGTTTTGTTTATTTTAATACGCGTGCCAGAAATTTCTTCTAATTTTTTAACGATTCTTTTATCAGAGCTGACGATTTTCATCCTTTGCTCTGGAATCGACACAAACTCTATCATCTTTAATCAACAAATTCATTCTATACTTATTGTTTTCACGTATCCTTTTCTCTTCAACCAGCTTGCCTGTGTTGCTGTATACTTAAAGACTACATCTCCTCTTTCGTCGCTTTGTACTTTCCATGGAGCCACTAGCACAAGGTCTCCCTCGTTTAGCCACACTCTCTTCCTCAGTCTACCAGGAATTCGGCAAATTCTTGTACAACCATCGTCACACTTTACCTTAACTCTATCGCCACCTACCATCTGCTCTATCACACCAAGAACTTCTCCTTCCTTTGGAATTACGATCTTCCTTATCTCTATTTCTTCTTGTGTGAGATGTTTTTCTTTTGCCATACCATCACTTTTTACTCAACAAAACCACTCTACTTAGAATATTGTCATCTTTTACTTTATATCCTATCAGTTTTGATAAAGTTTCGGCAAAATTTCTCACATCATCCATGCTTGGCATTGCACTTCCCGGAAGTCTGTTTCTACTTTCCCCAACCCACATGTAAGCCTTAACTTCTACAAAGTCTGGTTCTGCCATCAAGATTAATTTTGCATAATTTTCTTGTTTTTCCATGTTAAACCCTTTCACAAGAGTTAGCCTGATTACCTTCCTGCAGCTAAAGCTGTTCATTAGCTTTAGACTCTCCAACTGTTTCTTCCAAGCGTTCTTGATCAATGGTCTTTCTAAAAACTTTTGAGTTTCTTCGTCTGGCGAAGAAAGAGAGATATAAAGGTTTGTAGGTTCTTCTTCTAGACTAGCAAGCTTTTCAGGTAAAGTACCCTTTGTTACTAGGAAAGAAGTAAAACCTCTTTCATGAAATTCTCTCAACAATTCTGAAATTCTTGGATAAAGTAAGCTTTCTCCTATCAAACTTAGGGCGACGTTGTTTGGATTTTGCGCCTCTTCCCACTTTTTTCTTTCAGTTTTCTTATTGCCCTTGAAACCGCTTAACAATGTTCTCTGTGCCTTTATCATTTCATCTATAAGCTCAGAAGGCTCGTCTACCTTTTTAAGAGAAATAGGAATTTTGAAACTTCTCCAGCAGTAAAGACAATCGTTCAAGCATGAAAGCCAAGATGTACATTGCAAGCATCTGTGGCTCTGAATCCCATACCACTTTTGCTTGAAGCAAGGCTCTCCTCCTCTTAAAACAGACTTGGTCCACTGGCAAATTTTTACAGCTGAGTGTTTTTGTTTTCCTACTATCCTGTAGCCTTGTCTTCTGTAGAGTTTTTCCAGCTTTTCAGGAATTTTTAGCATAGAATGAATTCTAAAGTTTAAAATAAATAAATTGATTCCCAATCTTCTTTCATGGAAAAAATTGGCATTCTATTTCCCGCATACAATGAAGAAAAGAATATAAGAGCGGTCATAAAGGATGCAAAGAAGGTTTTACCTAATGCTACTATTGTTGTAGTCGACGATGGCTCAACAGATAGAACTTATGAGTTAGCGAAAAAAGAAAAGGTAATTGTTCTGAGGCATTTCGTAAACAAGGGGAAGGGTGAGGCTTTAAAGACTGGACTTGACTTTTTTCGTAGAGCTGATGTAAGTTATGTGATAATTGCTGATGCTGATAGACAGTATTCTATAAAAGATGCGACAAAATTTTTAGATGCTTTTAAAAATGCCGACCTTGTGACAGGATATAGAATTCCTTCTGATGTACCTTATGCAAACAGGATGGGAAATTTTGTTTGGAGACTTTTGTTCAATTTCTTTTTCGGCGTAAAGCTAAAGGATTCTAACTGCGGTTACATGGGGTTTAACAAAACAGCTTTAAGAAAAATAAAAGACATTCATGGAGGCTATATAATAGAAAACGCTATACTTGCTGATGCTATCAGGAAAAGGTTAAAAATTGTCCAAGTACCGGTTAAAGTAAAATATAGGAAAAGGAGAATAGCGAAGTTTGCAAGGATGTTTTTTGGTGTTCTGTTTTTTATAGTAAAAGAAGGTATGAAGTATAGATTGAGAAATTTTTAAATAAAATTCTCGATAACAAATTTAAGTTAAAAATGTAAATAAAAATGAAGTGGAGGTGTAGCTCAACCCGGGAGAGCAACCGAAGCTTTGCTGTTGAAGCTGAAGACCGGTGTGTTGTGGGTTCAAAAGCGAACGCTGAAAATCCCACCACCTCCACTTAACATAACCAATTTATCTAAAATTGTCATAATGATTAGTATGGTAGAAGAAACTTTCCAGCAAAAGCAAACCTTTGAAGGAGAACTGATAGAAAATAGAGTGATAATTTGGGGTAGTCATGCTGCTGTACTGTATGACGAATCTGGATATGGGAAGCCTTTGCCAGAAGAGAATCCGGACAGGCTTGAGTTAGAGCTTGTAGAAGCAGCATACTTGTGTGAAAAAGGTAAAATAAAAGTCGTTGTTAAGGAGGATGGAAAGAAGAGAAAGGTAGAATTTCCAGAATTGTTAGAAATAGGAAGTAAGAACGTTCACCAGTTCCATCCTCAATTTATCGTTTATCGTGATTTAAGGGAAAGAGGATATCTTGTAAAAACTGGTTATAAGTTTGGAGCTCATTTTCGTGTGTATGAAAGAGGCGTAAAACTTAAACGTGGTCCTAAAGCTCCACACGAGCATACAAAATTTGTTGTTCATGCTGTTCCAGAAGAGGCTGCTTTCTCTTTGCCCGAGATGTCTCGTGCTGTTAGACTTGCTCATAACATACGTGCTACTTTCGTTTGGGCTGTTGTTGATAGAGAAGGAGATGTCACATACTACGAAATCAAGAGATTGACACCTTAGGTGGATGAGATGGGTAGAATCAAAACTTCTTCTATCAAAAACATTGCTAGAGAGCTTTTGGAAAAGTATCCTGATAAATTTTCCACAGACTTTGAGAAGAACAAGAAAGCTTTAATTGAGCTTGCAGAATTTGAGTCGAAAAGGATGAGAAATATAGTTGCTGGATTTATAACTGCGTTGAAAAAGCAGACAACAAAACAATAAGAGTTTAGCTAGCTAAATTATTTTTAGGTAGTATGACAAAAGGTCAGATTAAGATAGACGAGTTCGCGTTTGTGCTACTTGCAGGTATAGTTCTTATAGCTGTGCTTATGGTCTTTTGGACTACTCCAGCCGAAGCACCCCCCACGGTTGATATTTCTTCCAAGAGCGTTACTGTTTTAACTGGTGGATCAACCTCCTTTCCTATAACAATAAGCGGACCTATAACAAACGTGAGCATAAGCGCTTATGGCACGATATCAAACTGGATATCTTTTAGCTCTGAATATTTTGATTACATAAACGAATCTCAAGTGGTTGTAGTGTACGTGAAAGTTCCTTCTAACGTACCTTTAGGAACTTACAAAGGTGCGATAAAGGTTTCTTCTACGGGTGGGAGTAAAGATGTGCAATTAACGGTTAACGTGCAAAATATAACTACTGTTGAATTTTTGAAAAAGCAAATTGCATTAAGCGATTTTTCTATAAGCTTTTCCAGTGGAAGTAAAGTGTTAGATTCAGCAAATAATGTAGAAGTAATAAAAGGGTATTTTGCTGAAAGCGATTTGAACCTCATAGGAATAATAGATGAAGTAGATTTGAAGGATGTTGTAGATGCAAACGTAAGACTTATTATTAGTGATACAAACAAGCTTGGAAACTTGATAGTAGAGTTGAATGGAAAAGAGATATACAATCGCCCTGCAAACCTGGGTGAAATAATAATTCCAATAAACGTTACACAATTGGCAAGGTCTAATGCAATTAGCATAAAAGCGGGGAATCCAGGCTGGATGTTCTGGGCAAATACTGTACATAAGATAAGAGAAGCTAGTTTCTCCATCAGCTTCAAAGGAATAAACACAAAAGAAGTTTTTATTAACTTGACTCAACAAGAAGTTACAAACTTCAACCACATAAGGTTTAATGCAATGATAAGTTCTGAGGAGTCTCCAACGCTAAGAATAAAAGTAAATGAGCAAACTGTATATCTTGGCAAACCTCCTATCTTTGCGCTAGACTTATGGATAGATAAGGATATCCTTGGGAATCCGCTCGTTCTTCACATAGGTACGAATAAAGTAGAATTTGCATTAGAATCTCCAGGAAAAATGAACTTTAAAAATGGTATGATTACTTACAATTACTTGCCTTAGATAAGTAATTAAATATTAGGCTGTAAAAAGGTTATTATGGACATAGAGACAAAGCTTGAACTTATCAAAAGGCCACCAACAGAAGAAATAGTAACTGAAGAAGAATTGAGAGAACTTTTAGAAACAAATGAACATCCTGAGCATTACATAGGGTTTGAAATTTCTGGACTTTTGCACGTGGGGACACTCATCCTTTCCGGAACGAAGATAAACGATCTTGTAGAGGCTGGTGCTAACTGTAAAATTTTACTAGCCGATTGGCACACTTTTTTAAACAACAAGCTTGGTGGAAATTGGGAAAATATTCAAAAAGCCGCTAAATACTTCGAAGAAGGGTTTAAGTTCTTCTGCCCAAAAGCAAAGATAGTTCTTGGATCTGACTTGTACCATAATAACGATGAATACTGGAAGGATCTTGTAAGGTTTTGTAAAAAAATTACTTTAGCAAGAGTGACTAGATGCTTAACTATAATGGGAAGGGAGGAAAAGGAAAAACTTGATTTTGGGCAGTACATATACCCTCCTTTGCAGTGCATGGACGTAAAATACTTAGGCAACGACTTACCCCATGGTGGAATGGACCAGCGTAAAGCTCATATGCTGTGCAGAGAAGTTTTTCCAAAGCTTAATTGGAAAGTCCCAGTAGCAATTCATCATCATTTGCTTATGGGGTTAGAAAAACCACCAGAAGTAAAGTCGAAGGAAAAGTTAGATAAGGTCATAGCTGCAAAGATGAGCAAGAGTAAACCTTGGACCTGCATATTTGTGCACGATACTAAGGAAGAAATAGAAGAAAAGTTGAAAAGAGCATGGTGCCCAGAAAGAGTAGTAGAAGGCAATCCTGTACTGGAATTAGCCAAGTACCTCATATTCAGAGAGAAAAAATGTTTTGAGATTGAAAGAGAGAAAAAATATGGAGGTAACATAACATTTGAAAGTTATGAAGAACTGGAAAACGCATACAAAGAAGGAAAAATCCATCCTCAAGACCTAAAGCTGAACGTTGCTAGAGAAATAGACAAAATAATAGAACCTGTGAGAAGACATTTCGAAAAACCTGGAAATAAAAAGCTTGTAGAGCTAATGAAAAGTTTTGAAATAACAAGATGATCTTCTGAATGTTAATTTGTCGTACGTACGACACCTTCTCATAAACCTTTAGCATGGGCACGTGGGGATTTGAACCCCAATCGCAGCCTTTCTACCAAATACCGCAGGGCTGCATACTATCCAAGTTATACTACGTGCCCAACATTAAACTATAAAAGTTATAGATGTATATAATATTCTTACATGAAGTGCACAAGTTGCAAAACACCAATAAAGGCTAAGGACAATTTTGTCAAGTTTAGCTGTCCGAATTGTGGAGAAGTAGAAATATATAGATGTAATACTTGCAAAAGTTTGAGCAACAAATACACATGCCCACTCTGTAAGTTTACTGGTCCATAAACAATTTAAACTCTCTTTCTCAATATCTCTTAATGGCAGAAGTATTAGTCTCTCTTAGAGTGATGCCAAGATCTTTAGAAGTTGATTTAGACAAGCTAGAACAAAAGATAAAAGAAGCGATCTCTCCTGATAGAATCCAGAGAAACCCTATTGCCTTTGGTATAGTTGCCTTTAACCTCATTAAAATAATTCCTGACGACGCTAAAGAGCTGGAGCTTTTAGAGAATAAGCTTAAAAGCATAGAAGAAGTTGGAGAAGTAGAAGTAACAGAAATTACAAGAAGTTTATAAGTTAGAAAAACAAAAAGAAATTATGGGATGGGGCTGGAAAGTACCTGCTTTTTGGTTAATTGGTTCTGTTTGCATCCTTTTTGGATCCATGATAGCAGGAAGTCTTCAAAGAAGCTTGGGCGTTTCTGAGTCAAGCTTTTTGATAGGCATGCTTACAGCTTTACTTCTTTTTATGCTTGGTGGTATTTTCTGGATAACAGTTTCGGTTGCTATAAAGAAAAAGGTAGAGGGTTAACCCACAAAAAGCTTATGTCTGTCTTTACCCTCAAACTCGTTTATTATTCTTTTCACTATCATCTTAGTAGGATCTGGTAGCATATCTATTCTTTCTTTTATTTCTTTAAGACTTTCAAAAGGCTTTTTCTTTCTCTCCTCTATTATTTTCCATAAGTGCTTTTTCCCTATTCCAGGTAAAAGCTCGAGGGAATGCAACCTATTCGTAATTGGCCCTGCCTTGTTGAAAAACTCTACAAACCTTTTTTCATCTTTCAACACAAGTTCTGTTAAGATTTCTTCTAGTATATCTCTTGCATAGTTTGTTAGCTCGCTATACTTTATCCTTCCACGGATATACTTGACTTCATTCCTCTTTTCTGGTCCTACGTACAGCCTGTCCTTTGGCTTAACAGTAATCCCATCCTTTATAACAACTTCTAGAAGGTTGAAAAACTTCTCTCCTACTCCTTGTGCTATTGGTTCCGACCTTCTATCCGTAGCTCTTCCATGCGGTAAAAAATCTAACACTATTATATTATCGTCCTTGTTCATACCATCACCAGCTTATGCTTTTTTAACAGTCTCAAGAATTAGATTTATTTCGTCTTCAGTCAAATTCGCATAATCTTTCTGTAAAATAGCTCTTAAATCGTCTTTATCTTCTGGTAACAAGTTTGCTATAGCTATTACCTGCTTATCTCTCAATTTTTCTATTTTTCTCAAGTCTTCTACCAATTTTTTTATCTTCTCTGCAGGATATACAGAAAACTTTCTTAAAATATCTAAAGCGTTCTTCTGTTCATACTTTAGCTCAGTCTCCTTTTCTCTTTTTTCCAAAATTTCCTTAGCTTCTGCGTCTGTTATCGGCTGCTCGGACAAAATTTCCATATAATCACTATAATAAAGTTTAAGAAGCTATTACTTAAGCTTTTAATGGTTTAAGGTGTTCTGGTCTGGCTATTACATGTTTTAATTTCTTCCCATCGTAAAACTCTATCACGTAACTTCTTCCTCTCTTTTCGACGACTTTTCCAACTCTGCCCTTAAACCTCGGAAAAGGCATTCCTCTGTGACTTGATGGTTCTGGAGATATGACTACATCCTCACCTATAGAAAACTCTCTCAAAAACTTCGTTATAGGCGGTCTAACCTTTTGCTCTAGCTTTTTCCTTGTACCTTGCCTAAAACCTCTTGACTTCTTTACCATGCCTTACCACTTTGTATGTATCTTTATTACATCTAAATTTATCTTTTTTACCTTATTGTTTAAAAGCTCACTTACACTAGGTTTTGTCCTACCGTTATCGCCTGTTATTAGTTCTTTAACGTATAAGCCAGACTCTCCTCTTATCTTTAACATCAACCTTCTAGGACCTATTAACTTCCATTTTATATCTTTTACTACACGTTTTCTGAACTTATCAGCTCTCCTGTGCAAAACTCTTGTAGGCGTTTTTTGGAGTATTGGCTGACCTTTTAGTTCTTTTAACCTTTTTAAGTCTTTTTTGTCCAAGCATCTGGAAAATAAAACATCAGCCAAGTATGTTTTGTCTGCTCTTTCGCTCTTGATTGCTCTGACAACCTCTTTTGTGGTAAACTTTAACCCCTTAACTTTTACCTTGTTAGACTTGTTTATTTCCTTCTCTAGTGCTTTAAGGTCTAGCTTTCTCTTCATAGGTTTTAAAATTTCTATTACAAAAGGTCTCCAATCTAGACAACGAACATTTATGTCTTCTCTACCACTTCCGCTAAACCTTGACTTTTTGCTCTTGGCAGCTCTTAGCAAAGGCTTTTCTATGATTTCCTGAACAGAAGTGGGATAAAGCTTTCCTTTACCTTTACAGTAAGTGCACCCCTTACCCTTACATTTAGGGCAAGTCCACTTACACTGTGGAATCCCCCTCTTTAGTTTCTTGTACTTCCCGAAAACAAACAAACTTCTTATTTGCACCTTTATTGCTTTTGATTTCAAGTCAAAAACAACAGTTATGTCTGGGTTTTCTAAGCTGAAACTCTTGCCAGTTGCCTTCTCCAGCCTTTTTCCAATTTCTCTGTTTATCTCGGATTTTATTGGCTCTACAAACTCTATTCCAGTCTTGGACCAGAGCTCTTCTTCAGCTTTTATCATATCTTCAGTTGGCACACACCCTACCAAAAAAGTCTCAAAATCTATCTTCTTCAGTTTTTCTATTGCTCTTTTTACTAGAACGTCTATCTCTTTATAGAAAAAATTCTGGCAGACCTTGCATTCTTTTGGCTTTTCTACTTCCAACTTAATGTTCCTAAATTTTATTCCATAAAAATTTGAAAAGTCTACATCAAGCTTTTCGCCAGAATCTAGAAGAAATGCCAAAAAGTTTCTTAAAATCTTGCCTCTTTCTTCGTTCGTATATCCTGATAACAAGTTAGAAAAGACTCTGCCTAAACAATGATCGCATAAGTAACAATCCTTAACTGCAGCAATTACACTATCAACTATCTTCATAATCCTCGCCTAAATAGAAAACTTACCAAACTTTTTTAGCATTTCCATCACACCTTTCTGTCCTCTCCCACCAAACATCTTAGTAATCTTCTTAATTTGTTCGTACTGCTTTAGAAGCTCTCTTACTTCACTTTCAGGAACTCCAGCACCCTTAGCAATTCTTCTTATTCTAGAGCTGTTGATTATACTAGGATCTTCCCTCTCTTTAGGTGTCATGGATTGAATGATGACCTTGAATCTTTTCAACTTACTTTCTTGTATCTTTAGCAAATCTTCTGGGATGCTCATACCCATTCCTGGTATCAGCTTTGCTAAGCTTGTTAAGCTACCCATCTTGCTTATCGCTTCTATTTGTTCGTAAAAGTCTTGTAAAGTAAACTTTCCTTCGATCATCTTCTCAACCTTCTCTGGCTTTATCTCAGCTTCTTTTGCTTTCTCTAGAAGCGTTTGCAAATCTCCTAAGCCTAGTAAACGAGAAACAAACCTTTCTGGGTTATAAAGTTCTATTTGCTCCAATTTCTCTCCTGTTCCTATGAACTTTACTTTAGCTCCTGTAGCAGCACATGCACTCAATGCTCCTCCACCCTTTGCTGTTCCATCCATCTTTGTTACGAAAATTCCTGTTATACCAACTAGCTTGTTAAATTCTTCTGACTGGACTTTTGCCACTTTTCCTAAGTCGGCAGGAATAGTAAGTAGGACTTCATCAGGCTTTATAATTTCTCCTAGCTTTTTCAATTCATCGGCAAGCTCTTTGTCAAGAGCATTCCTACCAGCTGTGTCAAAAATTATTGTATCGTACTTCTTGAATTTTTCTAGGGCCTTTTCAGCAGCTGAATAGGGGTCTTTGCTTTCGTCTATGTAGCACGGAACTCTTATCTTCTCTGCTAATTGCTTAAGCTGTTCAGGAGCAGCTGGTCGATGGTAGTCTAAGCATACTAATGCAGGCTTTAAACCCTGTTTTTGAAAGTACCTTGCAAGCTTTCCTGCACTCGTAGTTTTACCCGAGCCAAAGAGCCCCACAAGCATTATTCTCTTCTTTCCTATAAGCTCAGAAGGCTTTCCTCCCAACAAGCTTACTAGCTCCTCGTATATGGTCTTAAGTACATGTTCTCTAAGAGTTAGACCAGAAGGTACTTTTTCTTCTAAACATTTTTTCCTTATCCTAGCCTTCAATTCCTCTACAAGATCCACGCTTACATCAGATTCTAGCAAGATCCTTTCCAGCTCAGTAAGAATTTCCTCTACTGCTTTTCTGTCTACAGAAGTTCCTGTAAGCAACCTTTTTATTATCCCACTTAAACCTTTGCTGAGAGAGTCGAACATAAAAGAATATTACCATCTGTTATTTTAAACTACATACTTTTGTCTCTCTATAAAATTGTTTATCATACCTTTTGCAAGTTGGAAAATCTTCTCGTTTCTTATGTAAGGCTGAAGCAACGGACGAATGTTTAAAGTGTAATGTCTAGAATCCTCATAAACTTCTGCGTGCTCTTTTACCAGAAAGCCTTGAATCGTCACTATGTATTTTTCTAAATCTATGTCTAAAAATTTTGGTCTATAATTGAAGACAACAGCAGAATCGGCATCGTAATAGATGTCTTTAATTATATTATTTCGTGTGATTGTTGCAAAGTAGTTTAGCTTAAGGTCTTTTGCTATTTGGTCGAGTATATCCCTTCTCAAAAAATAAAGTCTTTTGTTCTCGTCCTCAAAAAGAAAATCTTCGTTTAATGGAAAAACTAAAATACTCATGAAAAATTATTTACCAGAAAAAAATTTATCCTTGAAGTTAGAAAAAATCAAACAAAAAGAAAGTAAAAGAGTTATTGTTCCATAAAATTATTTTGTTTCTCAATAAATTTAAGCTTTAAAGCGGGATGTTTGTACTTTTCAACTTTCTATTTGTATCTTCAAGTAGTAAGCCTGTTTTAGCATCGTAGAACAAGTCGTCTGGCATCGAGTAGGCATCTAAAACATACTTGTCTTCTCTTGGCAAATGAAGATGGTAAACTTCTCTTTCTCCAATTTTATCATACTTCCTTTTTTCCTTGCCCAAGAACTCGTATAGAACGACTTGCTCAAGCCCTTTGTTTACTTCTACTTGCTCACCTTCCTTGTTTTGGCCCAAGTCTCTCCAGAGAAGAGTTCTTGCGTCAGATAAAACTAAACGTTCTACAATCTCTTTCGGAAGTTCATCTTCAAACACCTCTCCTGCAATAATTTCTTCTACGCCAGTCTCCACATCTTCTTCAAGGTAGTAGTACCTGCCATCTTTCGAGATGTAATAATAATCTTGCTCTCTGTATCTTTCTCCTCCTTTAATCGTAGAAAAGACTTCTTTTGAAAGTATTATCATATTGCCTTTAACTTCAGAAACAAGATACTTTTCTTCTTGTTCTTCTGCTTTTACAAAATCATGGTATTTATCTACGAAAACTCTATCAGGGTTTAAAACATCGTAAATCCAGTACATTCCACGCTTAAGCATGTTAGCTATAGGCGTAAAAGTTTGTTTCGGCTTTTCTTCAATTTTCACAGGCTTTGACTTTAGCTCTTCCAGCTCTTTTTGTAGCTGTTCTATTAGCTTGTTTTGTTCAAAAAGCTTTTTTCTTAATTCTTCAACTTCTTGTTCCAACTCTTTCTTCCTTTTGTCAACAGGAGGAACGTACATACATTTTTGGATTTGGTTCCAACTCTTAAATATTTTTGCTTCAAAATCCAAATTTATTTTATGAATAAAAACCATTTTTTGGCTTTTTTGGTGTTAGTCGCTCTAACAGGGTGTATAGGCGGAGGAACGACAGAAACAGGTCCTACTTTTAAAGGAACTGGTCTATCTGTTTCACTAACAGTGCCTCAAGAGACTGCACCGTCTACGCCGGTTAGCATTCTAGCATATGTGAAAAACATGGCAAGCGAAAATGCAAGCGAAATTTCTCTATACTTGCAAGGATTAGAAGGTTGGAATGTTCAAAATCCCTTACAAACGCTAAGCTTATTGCAGCCAAAAGATACTTATACATTCTCTTGGCTTGTGTACTCGCCCTCTACAGGAAATAAGACTTATAAGCCAAAAATTGACGTTTTCTACAAGATGAAAACTGTAGCAAGCCTTAAGCTAAGAATATACGACAATAACTACTTAGAAAGTTTGCCTCAGTCAAAAAGAGATGAAATTAAAAAGAAATCTGCCCTCCTTTCTTTTTCTAGTAGCACAGGGACTCCTGTCAGCATTTTCACAGAAATAAAGCAACCTTTTGTTCTAGCTTATGAAACACAAGAATTTCCGTTTATAATCAACGTAAGGAACATAGGGAATGGTTTTGTTTATAGCCCGACAAGTGATTATAGATTTTTAACCGTCTTAACTGCTAATCAAACAGTTTTTGATGCAAGCTCAAACTATACTCTTAGCTGTGATGTTGGTGAGCATGCTTTATTGCAGCTTGGCAATAGTAAAGCAATTGCTTGTAAAGTTATTGCTAAGAGAAGTGAAATAGCAAACTATACTGATGTAGCTGTAAATTTCACTCTATCTTATGCTTATCTTTATTCTGTAAATGCCTCTATAAAAGTAAAGTAATTTCTTGAAGAAAAACGAAATATAATTAGACGCTTATGGCAGAAGAAAAGGAGAAAAAGATAAAAGATATTTTTGAGATGGGTGGAGAAACTTCAAGCTTCTTTGAAAGAGTTGCAAAGGAAGCTGGATACGAAGGTTATGGCAGACTTGCAGAAGTAAAGGAAAGTGAGCTCAAATCTTTATTCTCAAAAATTAAAGAAAAATTAAAAGGGAAAGCAAAAGAAATTAAGGAAAAACCTCAAGTTCCACTAATTTTAAGAATTCTGCTACCTTTTCTAATTGTATTTCAGGCATTTTTTCCAGGAATGATTTTTGGCATGACTATAACTTTTGTAATCATTCTTATCGTTATAATCATTGTAATAGCGCTCATAGCATACTTTACAGGAGGCACTGCTCTTGCTGCACCAGGTGCTTCAGGCTTGATTATGAATATAATCATACCTATAGCAACCATAACCATACTGTTTGTAATAGTTAACTTTATCGGCTCACCAAACTACTCCAAAGTAGCTGGAAAAATACCTAATGGCTCATTAATTGTCGATATTCTACTAGTAATTTCAGGTGGGTTTGCTGGATTAACAGCATGGAAAGGTAAAAGCTATACTAGTTTCATCGCTGGCTCAGGTGGGCTGATAGCTTTCTTGTTCTTTATCATGCCTTTTGGTATTAGTTACGGTAAGCCTTATAGCATATGCATGCAACTTCCTTTCATTTCTCAGTATTGTAATCCAAGGGAAGTTAGGGTGCAAGGACCTCAAACGGTTACTATACCTGTAAGTGGAGGTGTTGGAATAGAACATAGCACACCAGGAACTTTGTATGCAGGTGAAGATCCTTACGAGTATACTTTCACCTTCAGAAATTACTATTCAGTACCGATTACATTTACCTTAAAGCCTTCGATAATAAGCGAATATGCTACCAAAATTAAATTTAACATTCCAGAAACAATTTTTAAACAGAGGATTAATGAACTCAACAAAAGTCAATTCTATCAGGATGGTGTTTTTATCGACCCTAGACAATTAGAAGCTGAACCAGTTCAAGGTTGTCCATATTTGAATTGGCAAATAAATAAAACCCAAAACATACCTTTAGAACAGGTGGAATGTGCAAAGAACAAACCTTGTAACGACTCTTCTAAAGCCTGCGTAAAACTAGACTATATGGAATGCAAATGTGCTGGTTGGGCAGAAGCAACTTGCAGTGGTGCTCCTTTGTACGTAGAAACAGAAGTAGAGCATACAGGATACTTTGTAGGAGTTGCTAATATTTACTATTCTAGTATTAATGCACCGCCTCAACCAGCTTATACCCTTTTACAAGGACCTTTATCGCTCACAGTAGAATTTATTCCTAACCCTTACATAGGGTGGATGTACTACGTGAGAAATGAAACCTCTATGTATGTTACGTTTAGAAACCTTGGTGGTAACATAACTATCACATCCTTTGAAGTTACGCCCTTAGTAACAAACATTACTACTATAGATAAAGAAAAAGAAATGATGCTTATAGAAACGATTGGTGTAGAAAAGAAGTGGTGCAGAGACGACTTAGCTGGTAAGAATTTACCATTCGGCTCAGAAGTTGGGATGCTTTTATGTAAGTTGAGTGTTCCTTTTGTAAACACAACTCTTATAGACCTGAGGGAAAATCGGACTATAGAGCTTAACAACGTAACTTTTGATAGAGTTTTGTACTACTGCAATAAAATAAGAGCTCCCCAGAAGAATTATTGGAATACTGTAGAATGGTATAAGGAAGGTGATGTAATAGAAGTTCCAGGAAATTTCACTATAAGGATTGGTCGTATCTCGATAGAGGAGGTAACAGACTCTGTTCCAACAAAGTGGAGTGTAGAAATTAATGTTACTCTGCCTTCTGGAGCTTCTACATTTAAGAATTATACATCGAACGAGCAATTTAAAGAGGAAGGTCTTGAATTCATAGTAGAGGCCTTTTTAGAAAGACCTACAATCCTAGGGACTAGAGAAAGACTGGTACAACTTAACATCACTGCCAACATAAGCATAGAATTCTCTGGATATACTTTTTGGAGCAGTTACTGGGAGAATATATACAAAGGAATAGAAGAGAGTGGCTTGTGTGAGTTGCTTAAGAAAGGGAACGAGACTGAAAGTGGAATAGTATCGAATGCGCTAAAGTCTACTGGTGTGAAGGTAGAGTTTACTTATACTAGAAAGACATCATTTAGATCTGAGAGTATAACCCCTTACACAAGAACAGAAAAATGTATAGAATTAGCGAACATAACTAAGGAAATATAAAAAAGGTTAAGCAGGTAGTGAGCGTACATGCTCACAACATGATTGGAAAAGTGGTTCTCCGTAGTCACACTCTGTACCTGTCGCCTTACCTAATATACAAGTCCAACATGCTTGTTGTTTCTCCGTACCTGTAGGGTTAGCTATATCAGATATACCAGCGCACGCATCGTCTACATCTTTCAAGGGCTTAGTTCCGGCACATGCGTCCAAAATTTCTGACAAACACAAATTTCTGTCAGCTACTCGTGGAAAAGGTAACATCCCTCTTGTCCATAAAATGTAGAGAATAGCTATAGCAATTATTACGGCAACGATTATTCCTATGACAGTAGGAGCGTCCAAACCTTTTGAACCAAACTTCATAAAAATTATTTGTTTTTCTCTTTATTTAAATATTAAGTTTTTAGATTGGCTGAAAAGAATAATCGTTGCTAGTAATAACATAAAACCTTAGCTCAGGGTTTCTATAAGCTGTTGTTCCGTCGTAAACTAAGTAAGGAAGTTGGTCTTTTACTTTAACTTCTACTACTACTGCTACTGTTGAGTTGCAATCAGGCTTTATTACAATCTTTTTAGGTGTTAAAGAAAGTGAAATGTTCTCATTCGAAAATTCGAGAGCCGATATTGCTGAAGCTACTGCTGACTTAACAGTCTCGTTATCAGAACTACAATCATACGAACTAAGAGCAGTAATAAGTTTATCTTTTACAGCATCCGAAGCTATAAACTTTGATTCAGCAGTAGCAAGAATGTTAAAAACATTGGTCTTAACAACTTGAGAGGTATTAGACTCGATTGATGCCTTATATAGTTGAGATTCTATGGTTATATCTTGCGGGCTTGAAGCACTGATAAGAAAAACATTAGGCATAATGGTAATTTTTATACAGGAACAAGAGTTGCTTGTATATGACAAGAAATCCATACCCTCTTGGGAGCATTTTTTCTTACATGCTTCTTCCACGCTAGAGGCAGTTGAATCGCAATAGGTCAAACTATATAAATTCTCACCCGAATTACAAGTATTCTCCCGCCAAACTCCATTTTTAGGTTTGCAAGCCACTGGTGCCGCACCCGGTTTATCTGACCGACACACTTCCCCCGCATTCTCACACTCTGAGCTACAATAGCATTCCTCCCAAGTGCCTCTAGAAATAATGAATCTGCAACCTCCACACTTGCACGGAGAACAACAAACAAAATCTCTACTGCCCACAGGTGTGTAATCGCCTATCGATGCTTCTGTATATTGAAAAGAACTTACAAAACCTGTAGAACTCATGTACTTATTTAAGTAAGAGAGAGTTGCTTTCTTAATTTCATCTGTATAGTTTGGTTCTATGATATTGGTGTAATTTCTCCATATCGGTAAGCCGTTGTAAGTAGGTATGCGTGGTTGAACAAAGAAATAGCCACCATTCTTTGAAACATCATAAACTGCTTGCTGGAAAGAATATTCTAAAGCATAAGGTAAGCCTATTTTAACCATTTCAAGCTTGTTTATTGCTCTTAGTATCTCAACTTCTTGAGAAGATATGCTTCTTTCTACTGACATGTGTATAGAAGTATTGAGAAGGAAGGCTTCTACCAAAAGCCCACCTGCAGCAGCTACTAGTGCTATTACCACTACACCAATCCCTTTCATTTTTTCACCTTGTTGTAAGTTAAAGTCATTTCCTCCACTAAATTGCCTGAATTGTACGGCTTAAAAATAAAAGCTTCTCCTGCCTCTTCGTATGCTTCACATCCACTTGTTTGAAGAATGGAAAAAGTTGAATTAGCTAAACGAAAACAGTCTGTAGCAGCTATCAAACCTATTTTATCTGAGAGAAACTTTTGCATATTACTGTCAAACCCGTTCACCCCCCTCTCAGCCAAAACTCTATAAGCCGAATAAGTGGAATTGTATTTTAGACGTAACAAGGAAAGCATAGCTAAGTCAGAAAAGCTTTTTTCGTACTCAAACTTTAGGTTTATATCTATATGAACCTTGGTTACTAAAAAAACCAAACCAATACCTATAATCATAGTTCCAGTAAATATGGCACCTAAAGCTGCTATTGTAAAAGGTAGAAAGCCTCTTTTTAGCGCCATTCTAACACAATCACCGTCATTCTTCCTATATGTATAGTACCATCATCATACCTGATTAAAGTAGGTAAACCTACTGTAGCAACAGGACTTCCTGTAGAAAGGTAATATGTGTAAGTTTCTCCCATTGTAGCTATTATACATCCATGAACATTTCGAGGGAACCCTACAGCAAGACAGGCTAGAAGTTTAAGAGTCAGGTCTAAGTTACTAGTTGGTCCTACTAATACTGTAACCCAAACTACACACCCCCTCTCACCACAATTTTCCAAGTCTGTAACCTCGACTAATGCAAATGAGCTTGGATATCCTAAGCTGATTTGCTTATAATTCCTCCAAGCACTAGACATGAAGCCCTCATTAGTTAAATCAGAAGTAGTGCCCTTTTTGCTTGCAAAACTCTCCAACTTTGAAGCGTCTAATAACCCCCTCTCTATCTTACCATTATTAATATAAGCAATCTCCTCATAAGAAAGCAAAACGTTAGCAAAATTTATAGCACGCCTCTCGTTATCAGCAGTAAGTGTAGCGGTATGGATTTCCAAGATCCTTGAAAGAAAGAACCAATAGAGAAAAGCAATTATACCTATGAAAAAAAGTGCCTCCAAAACTGCACTTATAGTCAGAGATATACCCTTACTCTGTCTTCTTTGCTCGAAAGACATAGTTAGAACCTCCTTCTGAAAAGGTCTTAGTTATTATAAAAGTGTTAACATCAGGAAAACCAAAGTTATCTGGTGGTGTACCATAAGGTTGCGCAGAAAATTTCTTTTCAGCATAGCTTACTTGGTAGTTTGGACTCACAAGGAGTAAACGATTAGACGAATATACTCCGTAAGTTATTTCTTTAGTTGGCATATACGTTATCGTTATCTTGTAAGGTGAAGCACCACTTACTGTTATAAATGCTGCTAATTGTCTGGCCACAGCATCTGCAGAAGTTTTGGAGAAGAAATCAACTATCATTTCTAAAATCTTAGGAAATATTTGAAAGAAGAATAAAAAAACTGCAAAAATTACTGCAAATATTCCTATCGTATCTGCAATAGTTAATCCTTTCATTTTTATAACCCAAAAAGCTTTTTACATTCTTCTTCACTAGCAGGTGGATAAATGTTAAACTTATCGCAATTCTTTGGCTCTTTATCGTCCCAATTCCACTTTTTACCATTTATCCAATCGTTACAATAAGCTTGCTGCTTTAATTTGCAAGAGATTTGATTTGCCTGCATGTTTTGCATGTCTAGCCATTTCCAGAAGATTATTAATCCTGCACCTACTAAAAGACCAATAACGACTATCACAAAAATTGCATCTGTAGCAAAAGCTTTCATATATATAATTTTACTCTTTTTACTTAAAGAAATACAGACTATCTATCCACACATTACCATCAAAACCAACAAACATTATTTCTTCTATCTCATCACAGCAGTGATTATCGCCACCATTAGCAAAATACTGGAAAGAGTTACAATCGTACCAACTATTATAATCTTTTGTAGATGACCATGGATTTTTACTCAAGTCTATTTTTACTTCTACCCACTTATCTTTCTCTACTACTTGATATATCGGCCAAGTACAATAGAATTGTATACCCTTAAGTTTTATAGATACCCCTGCTCCTTCAACAGGCGTCTTGTCAGTCTTAAAATAGAAATGCATATAAGGGTACTCAGCCGGTTTCAAGCTTATGCCTGCCTTTCTGAGCTTGAAACGGATCTCCCATGGGAGTTGTATTGTAGTATGCACGCTCTTTTGACCGACTTGTTTGTCATTCGAAAGATCAAGAGGTGCACCAGATGCGGACCAATATCCTAGGAATTGTTGATCTTCTGTCCATTGGTCACCATCCGTAGGTTGTTTTACAATTGGTTGAACTGGAGGAGTGGATGAAACTTTAAGCTTTAGCTCAACTACTTTCTGGTCTGTATAAATGTAAATTTTAGAGAATGTAACATAAAAATAATAATTATTCTTTATTCTTATGGAATCAGAAGGCGCCGACAAAGAAAGTTGCGAGCTTTTTCGATCTGTACTACTTTTGAATTCTACTGTAGCATAGTCATTAGCTATTTCTGCTACTTTAAAAGCAACCATTTCCTCTGGCGTTTCAATCCTTAAAAAGTTGTTTGTAGTAGTAAAATTGAACGTAAATTCTTGTTCATTAGTTGGGATTGTTATATAAGTGGGCCAAGTACTGATAGTAGTTAATCTTCTATCCCCATACTGTATGATAAATTCATCTTTCGCATGATCTGTATAAATGTACAACTTTTTATTTGTAGAGACTTTAAACGTATCAATAGCATCCTCGATCGTCCCTACATCAAACCCACTTTTCTCGCACGTAGTAGTTGTTCTATGCGCAATAATGCTTGCATCTGGAATAAAGATATTGTTATAATATGTTTTACCAGTTACAATAAAATAGATCGTACTGCCTAAGGCTATACCACAACCTACTATAGGGCCTACTATTGTCTCAAAGGTTGCTAAAGAAGCGATACACAAGGAGACACCCCCGAATCCAGCAATACCAGCTCCTATCATAAATGCAAGTTTCTGTTGATTGAGTCCAATCTTACTAGAATCTCCAGGAATAATGCAATCAAACTTTATATCACCAATTTGTTTTCCAATTTCCTTATCACTTGAAAAACTACTTAACTCAACAGGATATTGCATAGCAATCCATCCACATATTTTATTATCAGAGGGTCTGAACTCGTCAGGAATATTACAAAACTCGTTACACTTCACAGTCCTTCCATTATCTTCCCATTCTATTTCGTCTGTCACTTTATAACTTAGGCATCCTTCTATACATCGATAATAAGAGCACTCTATAGCTTTTTCTAATGCGGTTGGTTTTACTATTCCTAAAGCTTGAAGAATTTGGTCCCAAACACCTTTTGCTGCTCTAATGAGCATTGGAGCAAAAAGAATGAGGATTAGTACAGCTATTATTAAGCCAATTAATGTAGAAACATGGATACCTTTACTCATAAATAATTTTTAGGTTTTGATTAACTTAAAACCAACTAACAAAGCCACCTAATAAGCCATGGGAGCATATCACACAAAGTCCTTTTAATTCCTGCAAGAACATCGTTAATAAACTTGCCAAATGCTGGTATAAGCTTCATCACAGTAATTGTTATCAAAATTAAAGCTAAAACTAGGATTATTGCATACAGCACTGTTTCCACAGCTATTCCTTTCATTCAACCAGGCCCTCTTAAGAAAAGTCTTTCTATAATTTGTTTACCAACAAGCCAAAATAAAGCTATGGCTAAAAGTACAAGAATGAGCAAGATTATTAACCACATTAACCTGCCAGTCATCCTTCCTTTCATGTTAATCCTTGGAACTGTGAAAGATTTACAAAACTTGTTATTCCAAAGTATATTCCACATACAGATATAGTATAGATTGTTAAAGCAATAAGCATTATCTTTCCTACATTCATTAGCTTGCTAACTTCATCTTCCCCGTAAGTTAGTTCGCCTAAAAAGCTTGCAAGCATGTAAACTACTTCAACCATGTAAGTCCCAACTATTATTTGAAAAAAGGGAAATGGTATTTGTTTGCCTGCATGTAGCAAAAAGCTAAATGCTGCTAAGCCAGAAGGACCAGCTCCTGTTTGATTAAAGAAGTAGCCTATCTTTTCTAAAGATTGGCCGAAAAATGCAAAAAAATATATCACCATTGCCATTAACCCAACTACTATTCCAGCAGCAAGAGGTGCAAAAACCCATGCCTGAACTTGCATGTCTGAAGTAACTTCTGAAAGAATCTCATCAGCTGCTCTGTTTACTTCATCTGCATCCTTAAGAAAGTCTGACATAGACTTTAAAGCTGCAGAAAGAAAAGCCATGCCACGTGAGCATATGTCTATTACCAAGCTCATCACTGCTGTAATGACCCTAGAAGGATAATCTTTTATTGCACCAATTTTGTTGTCAAAGATTGCTGCTTCCAAAGATGCTCCAAACATTTTTATGTTTGTAAGGATCTTCTGCAAGAACCTATTTATCTTCAGCTCTTTTATCCTTGGTTGCAATTCTTCTATGCTTTTCTCAAAAGGCTTTCCTATGCTTGAAACTATGCTAAGCTGAAAAAGAACTACTGGTAGCTCGCTTTCAACTGCTACTATTTCTTTGTTTCTTGTTGTAAATCCAAGAATAGAAAGGAAGGGGTAAAGTATGAAAAACCCTCCTAGAGCCAAAACTACTCCTAAAGAATTGAGAAAAAGAGTTTGTGAAAATAAAACTTTTTCTCTTGTGATTCCATACAGAAAGTAAGCTGCTAAAGAAACACATAAAATCCCTACTCCTATAAGCGTGAGAATCTTTCTTATCCTAAAAGATTCTGTGGCTTTTATTGCCACTTGATGGTAAGAATAAGGTCTTGTATAAAAGTACTGGCGCAAGAAAATGTAGAGAATGAAAGGAAGCAAGACCATGTAAGAAAATGAGATAAGCTCAGGCCTCGCTATTTCTGGCGTGAAAATTACTAGAACAGGAAAGAATATCATTCCAAGCAAAGGTAAAAGAATTCCAAATGCGTTCAAAATCTTCAAAGGAGTTCTCATGGCAAGAGCATAGCCCTTCATTCTATTCTTTGTTCCATCTAGTACTATCAATACTGCTTCCTCCACACTTTTAACAGCTCTTTCAGGTGGCTCGTTTATCGAATTTTTCAAAAGAGTTATTGCATCGACAAATTCCTCGTTTTCACTCTTCCATTTTCTAGAAAGCTCGTCTAAACCTTCAAAAACTGATAAAATGTTGCCGACATGTAAATCCCATAAAAGCTTTTTAAGGTCCAATCCAACAGGACCAGTTAAGTTTACAGCAGCAAAAGCAACCGCAGATTCTAAGTTTTGAGTGATTTTTAAGGATATAGACATGTAGATAACACAAAGTGCCATCTCAGAAGATGCTTTAGACCTGTACATTATGTTCAAGAAACGAGTATAAGAAAAGAGGTAGTAAAAAAGAACGGCACCAAGCGCAACTATCATTACTATCATTGCCTGAGAAAGTAATCCGGCAGCAAAGAAAGCTAAGCCTAACAAAAGGCAAACTATGATTGGAACAAAAATTGCTGTCAAAAGAACTCCTATAGGCTTTACTCTTAAATGGCAAAAGTCTATTTCAGCTTGAAATTTTTTCTCCAAAAATTCTGGCAAAGGAATTTTTATAAACCCGAAGAAATTACAAACTTTTTCGTAAAAAGAAAGCTTTCTGTTAGCATACTCTTCTTCCAAGAATTTTAAGTAAGCACTTTCTCTCATCTTAACGCATCCTTAAACCATTTAAGCCACCTTTCATAAACAAGTTTTGAATCTACTGAGCCAACTTCCCTTAAAACTTCTTCCGAAATTGAATGAAACATCTCGTTTGCTGGAACTACCCATTCTGCTTCAAGAATCTCTGGCCTGTTTAGCTGCTGAGCATAATCAACCATAGTCTGCTTTATCTTTGCTCTTAGCAAGATGTTTTCCCAGACTAAATCCCAAGCACCATGCCATTCTCTTACACGCTTAGCAATTTCGTTCAAAACTTCTGATTCTCCATTAAGCAAAGTGTCTGTTGGCTTCAAAGTATCTTCTTTAGCAGAATATTCCATAAGAGTAACAAAACCTCCTTCCTCCAAAGGATCTTCCTTCCACTTTTTCCTTATCTCAGTAACTTCTGTAACACGCCTAAAACGATGAAGACCATCTGGTGAACGCAACATATTGCAAATTGTAAGAAGGTCTAAAGCCTTAAAGCTAGTTGGAGCCAAACCTAAATCATGGACAACTCTATCAAAAACACCATAAGCTGATTCTCCGTGAATAGTACCAGCTACCAAATTTGCAAGTGCTCCTATTCTCATAGCTTCAAAAAGTACTGTGCTTTCTACACTTCTTACCTCACCAACTATTAGAACAGAATCTCCAAGCCTTAATGCAGTCCTTAAAGCTTCATCTGGAGAAAGTTCAGTTTCTACATGTGTAATTACTGAACGTGACTTTAAGCTTTCAATGTTGTAGCCAAGCTGACGAAGTTGATCTATAGGAAGTTCAAGAGTGTTATGAGCTAAAATGTTCTCACAAACAAAATTTTCTGTTTCTGGGACAGAAAAGTCATAAACATAATCATTAATCTTACCTATACACTTAATGCTTCTTACTTCATCCCAAAATATGTCTGAACTAGCAAGGCTTTTTAGTTCTTCTAACTCACAATCGTTTGGGCCTAAACTTTCAAGAACTTGAGCAAATTTTTCTCTGCCTATATTCTGTCCTCTCTTTACATAATCGTTATAATTAAAGCTTGGTAAAAGCTTGGTAATTTCTTCCTTAATTTCTTTAGGCAATGGGACAACGTCAGTAGTATCATGGCTTGGTACTCTTTCGCACATTTTTGCCAATTTTTCCATTCTTTCTTTTTGCAGAAAACCTATTTTTTCATAAAAGGTTTTTAAGAATTTTTGGCTACTAATTCTGCAAGAATATGTCTTATCTTTTTTGTTCATTCTGTTCACTCTAGAAATTATTCCAAAAAATAACAATGCTGTGTGCACATCCTTTATTAATCCGAAAGAAACAAGAGTTATTGCTGCTTCATAATTTGTTAGATATCCGTCACCACTAAACAACCCTTTCAAAACATGAGCAATTTGCTCTTTAGAGAGTTTGAAAACCCAATCAGGAATCCTTTTTGTGTATGCATTACCGTTTAGCTCAAGAACATCCCTCATAAGAACCTTCAGAGCAGTAGAACCTAGAATTAATGAAAAGCCGTCGCTACACAACCTAGGCTTAACACCAAACCTTTTCCCTATTTTATATACTATTCCTCTTGTATCTTCGTCTACAACAGAAACTATTACCCCATTCTTAGCATAACAACCATCAGCTAACCATAAGCCTATGAAAGAAAGGAAATCTTGGTCAAGAGTAATTTCTACCTGTATTGGTTTAGAATTACCTTTAACCTTAAACTTTAATAGGCTTGTATCAATCTTACAGCCCTTAGCTAGCATCCTTTTTAGAACTTCGCAAGGTAAAATAGAATTGCGCAACCAACAGCTAAAAGCACTCTTAGGATATTTGTCTGTTTTGTAAATAGTATACCCTAATTCTTTGGCTATTTCTTTTACTAATTGCTTATTTGCTAGTATAAAACTTCTAATAGCTGGTCCTACTATATAAACGTCTTTCAACTTTTCTAAAAATTCAAGAACATTTAACTTTTCAACTTTTTCACTCTCTACTGGAAGAATTCTTGGAGTAACTAAGTGGCTTCCAACTTTAACATCCTTAGCACTTATTGGTTGCAACTTACCATCTTTGCTGAGTGAAAACAAGGAATGATCTTCTGTTACCCTTATTTTCTTTCCTGTTCTTGTCTCTATTTCAAAAATATTCTTAGAAACTTTATGACGAATGAATTTGCTTACCAAAGCTAAACGAACTTTACCGTTTTTGTCGACAGTGAAAACTTTTATGTTTTCTGGATTTTTGTCCAAAATCTCTCTTCCGCTTTCTCTCTTGTAACCGTACTTTAGCAACAGGTTATCAACAAGCTCTCCTACTGTTGTCCTTTCAATTTTACCATTTCTACTAACAAGTATTTCACAATCGCCTGTAACACTGTCCTGCTGCACTAAAATTCTAAACTTTCTCATTATTTCCAGCATTAATGCAGAAAGTAAAGATGTTTTACCAGCACCCCTTCCACCTGCTATAAGTACTGCTCTACCACCATCTGCAATAAAGCTCATTAATCCAGCATACAAAGGGTTAAACATCTTAACTTTTATAAAAAGTGGGAAAGTCCATGCCTTTTCCCTATGCCTACGAAAAGCAAAAGCTAAACCTTCTGGGGAAAGTGTGCGTGTAATTGCTGCAACTCTTGCCCTTCCACCAGGAACGATAATTTCTGTGTCTAGAACAGGGCTTGCTTCATCCAAAGGCCTTCCTGAATAAAGTCTGAACCTTGTAGCCCAAGATTCTCCTTCGTCTTTTGTTGGTATAAGGTTTGTTTCGCATTCTTCAAAGTCTGAGTGAAAAATGTATATGGGTGAATATCCTATAGGTGAATTTACATAGACGTCCTGAACTTTATCGTCTGCCAATAAAAGCTCTAGAACACCAAACCCTACTGTATACCTTACTAGAATGTTTGCAAGCTTTTCTACTTCCTCTTCGCTCAAGTATAATTTTGACATTCTTGCCAAATCTTTTATCAAGTCTCGAGAAATGTTAAAGAAAAGTTCGCGTACTCTTCTTGGATCTGCAAGTTCAGCTTCTGTTGGCTTGTGAGCAGCTAGATACTGCCTTGCTCTTTCTATCAAGTCGTACATATCTTGGGTGAGCTTGAACTCCTCAGGTAGTATATAGTAAAGGTATTTGACCTTACCTGGAACCTTGTATACTTCTACATCTGTCGTACCAACCTTGTACTTGTCAAGCAAAATTGCATCCTTCGGTACTGTAAGAATAAAACGAGTAAGCATGAAAGTTGGTCTTGTCAGGGGATGAAACAACATTCTGTACAAAGACCTATCTCCAAACTTGAAGAGTTTTATCTTGTCTTTTACTCTCTTTATCATTTGTGTTCTTTCTAGCATGGACTTAATTGGTAGAAGAATTCTTTCCACATAAGTTTTAAAGCAATCGTCTCCAGAAGCCCTCGATTCTTTTTCAGCGCTTCTAATCATAAGACCTATCTTTACGTAAGCTCCTATAGGATCTTTCCTCAGAACCTCTGAGACTAAGAATCTAAACTCAGAAAACCTTTTGGGTGCATGTTGACTACATCCAAAATTCTCCATTCTTGTAAAATCTTCGGAACTTAATACACTCTTGTAAACTTCTGCTATCTCTTGCAACATCCTAGTCTCTTCAAAACCATACTCTATTTCCCTTCTCTCAACTAGCACTACTCTCAAAACGTTCTTTGCCTCTAGAAGCCTGTTTATTACTACTCCCATTGCTGCTGCAGAATCTTCTATACTAGGTGCTACCACCCAATTAAGACAGTTTATCCTAAGAGTGTTGTCTACAATCTCATAATCCACAGCCATAGTTCCTATTTAAATTTATCTATTCCTTTTAACAAATTCTTTATTAGATGGCAGAAAAATTAACAGAAAGCGCAGTCTTGAAAGAATTGATAATTAGGGCTAATGAAGATACTAGAAGAATAAGACTTTTAGAGCAGAGAATGGAAAAATTGGAAACTAGCTTTGATAGAGTGGAAGAAAACGTACTAGTACAAATGAAAAATTTGGAAGTAACTATTGAAAGGTTTAGCAATAAATTGTCTGTGCTGACAGAAAAACTGAATGGATTAGAAAGTGAAATACAAAGAATAGATAAGGAACTTGCGAAGACTGCAAAGAAAACAGACCTAAAACAAATAGAAGGTTTTATAGACCTTATAAACCCAATAACTTCTAGCTTTGTTACTAAGCAGGAATTAGAGTCTTATGTAAAAGAAACTTTAAGCAAAGAGCTTAAGTTAAAATACTGATAAAAACATAAATTAATTATATGCCACTGTCATTTTTAAAGAAGAAAGAAGAAAGTTTTGCTGTCCCAAAAATAACCCCTTCAGATAGAGTAAAGGAGCTAGCTGGTAAAGGGTTCTCTGAGCCAGAAATAATAGAAATATTGAGGAAAGAAGGTTATAGGCCTGAAGAGATAGACAGAGCTCTCACAGAATCTTTAAAGACGACAGTAAGCCCTCCACCAAAACCTCTTGAAGAAAAACCTCAAACACCTACTCTGCCCACTCTAGAAGAGTTGGTACCTCCACCCAAAAAAGAGGAAAAACCAGAAGTACCAGAAACATCATTGCCAGAAGGCTATTATGAATACCCGATAGAAGATTATGTTGATACACTAATCCAAGCAAGACTTTCTGAAGTCGACGAAAAGATAAAAGAATTTTCTATAAAGTATGGAGAAATGGAAAAAAGACTTAGTAGCATAAACGAGCAACTGAATGAGCTGATAAAAGCAAGACCTGCTGAACAGCAACAACTAATCCAAAAACTGGAAGGTATTACAGAAAGTGTGAATGAGCTTAGCATAAGGCTTGGTAACCTTGAAAAGGCGTTTAAGGAAGCTCTGCCTGCTTTGATAGAATCGGTAAGAGCCTTAAGCGACATTGTGCATAAGCTTAAAAGTAGCGCTTAAATTTCTACAAACCAAATTTATATTGTATGACAAACTATTTTGAAATTGTAGCCGATCTGATGAACAAGTTTGGATTTTATCAGTACTTTTTTCCATTTGCTATAATTGCTGCTGTTGTCTTTGCGCTGCTTAAAAAATCTAAAATTCTGGGTGAATCGACTGTTATTAATGGGATAGTAGCCTTATGTGTGTCTTTCATTGCAGTATTTGGCTTGTCTGTATCAACTACTCTTAACTTGGCTTCCTATTGGTCTGCTTTTTTCATGCAAATATCTGTGTTCTTGATAGTATTCTTTGTAGGTCTTCTTTTAGCAAGCCTTTTTTACCCCAATATAAACGAATGGTTGCCGAAAGTCTTCACGAGTAGAAGCATGCTTATGATCATGGTAGTAATAGCTATAGTTATCTTTATATCTAGTGGGATGGTAGGTGCTCTTACCTTAGGGATTACTGGGCCCCCACAACCAGGAAAGCCAACAACACCCAGGGATATAACTATACTTGTAGTAGGTATTTTTCTTTTTGTAGTCTTTATAATAATTGCAGGGAGTATATCGAGGATGACAAAATGACATCGCCATTTGAAATTGTAATACTGAACTTGCAGAAGATTGGGGCATTCAACTTTCTATTTCCTTTCATGCTTACTGCTGCTGTTTTTTATGGCTTGCTAAGAAGATCGCAAATATTCGGTAAGCCTGAAGAAAATGTAGCTGTAAATGCTGTAGTAGCACTGGTAGCTGCATTCATGGTTTGGGCTTATCCAATCTTGGCTGGTGTTAACGTGGAAACGATTCTTTCTACCTTTTTCTTCCAGGGTGTTTTAGCAACGATGGTAGTAGTGATAGGTCTTTTAATAATCAGTATGTTCTTACCAAAAGGCTTAGGAGAAACTTTAGGTGAAAAGTTAAAGCCTGGATGGTTTGTTGGCATCATAGTGTTGGGCTTGCTGATAGCTGTTGGTGTCCTGTTTTCAAGCGGTGCTGTAAGCATATTCCTTCCAGGTGGTGTTGGTGGTATTGGCATAAGCGAAGATGTTATTCTTTCAATAGCAGTTTTGGTAGGGCTTGTAGTAGTCCTGGGCTTTATTGTTTGGTTTACTACTAGGAGCGAAAAAAGTAAAGGTATTCTTTCTCTGTAAAGTGCAAACTACCTGGAATTATTATCACAGATGGAGAATCAAACTCTTTTTCCCTAAGTTCTTCCACTTTTCCATAAATTATAACAGCATCCTTACTACCAAGTTTAGAGCAAACCACTATTTCTGAGCTCTCATCTAGAGCCTTGGCTTTTACCAGTATTTCTAGTGCCTCTTTAACACTCATGCACCTTTCTGCTACATCAAGTAAGCAGAGTGTGTGCAAGCCCCTTTTCTTGTTTTCCTCTATAGTTTCAACGAGTAATTCTGGTATCAAACCTTTAGTCTTTTCTGGAAAAGGAATAGTAACGTATGGTCCAAACTTTTGGGTATGCAGACCAGTTTCAGCTATAGCTGAAATTATAGAAGAATTATGAACAATTTCTGTGTCTATTCTTTTTTTCTTGGCCTCTAAAACTAGTGCTACATGCGTAGTCTGCACCAAAGGATCGCCTTGAACTAAAATGACCACATTTTTTTCTTTTGCTTCTTCCAAGATTCTTTCATAATTTTCTTCCAAGTCCGGTCTTCCTATAACTTTTATCTCTTTCCCAGTAATCTCTTCCAATCTTTTCACATCACCAAACCATTTACTCGTATAAAGCTCTATGTAAACCTTCTCTGCCCTTTTAATTGCTTCTATACCGCGTAAACTCAAATCTTTCTCGTCATGTAAGCCTAAACCAACAAGTGTAAGCATTCAAACACCTTCATACAACCTTTCTGCTAGTATCCTTGGCAAGCCTGAATTTATTATCTTTTGCGCAGCTTTATCTATATCATACTCTACTCTCACAATTTCTGCCTTTTTTGAGTCAACATCAAAAACTACAAAAGATGCTCTTGGGTCCCCATCCCTTGGTTGGCCAACACTTCCAGCGTTTAAAACAATTTTATCCCCTACTTCTCTTATAAAAGGTATGTGTGTATGACCAACTACTAGAACCTCACATTCAACGTTTCTTACAGTCTCCTGGTCTGGTTCGTACAAGTAATCGTAAAGATAATCTTTTGGGGACCCATGAACCATCAAGATTTTTATGCCAGAAACAGTTACGAGCATCCTAAGCTTTAAATTACTTAGAAAGCTTAGCTCTTCCTCATTCAATTGCTTTCTTGTCCATTCTATCGCCTCAGCTGCGTAAGGATTAAACCAGCTTGTATCACCAGTTGCAATAGCAAAATCGTGATTCCCCATCGAGCAAGGTATGTTTAACTCTCTTACCGTTCTTATGACTTCTTTTGGGTTTGCGCCATAGCCGCACAAGTCACCTATGCAATAAACTTCCCTAGGACCAATTTTTTCTATTTCTTTTAGTACAGCTTCCAATGCTTCTAAGTTTGAATGTATGTCCGAGATAAAAACTAGCTTCATCTCAAAACAAATATTGTTTTTCATAAATAGTTATTTTATGAGAAAGCTAAAGGAGTTGCTAAAAGATAAGCTTAGCGAGGATGAATTAAAGCTAGTAAAAAGTAGTTTTGATATAGTTGGTTCTAGAGAAAAGGCTGTCGCAATCATAGAAATTCCAGAAGAGTTGGAAGAGAAAAAATTTTTAATAGCAGAAGCTTTGATGAAACTGAATAAAAACGTGAAGAGTGTTCTTAGAAAGGTTTCTGGAAGAAAAGGAGAACTTAGGCTTAGAGAGTTCGAACTATTAGCTGGTGATCCTAATACAGAAGTTTTACACAAGGAAAACGGGTATATCCTAAAGCTAGACCCACAGAAAGTTTACTTTTCGCCTAGAGAAGCAAGAGAAAGAATGAGAATAGCAAAACAAGCTAGGCCTGGCGAAAAAGTTTTAGTAATGTTTAGTGGAGTTGGACCTTACTGCATTGCAATAGCAAAGTTTCAACCAGAAGTTGAAAAAGTTTATGGAATAGAAATTAATAGGATTGCTCACAAATATGCAGAGGAAAACGTGAGAATAAACAAGCTTTCTCATAAAATAGTCTTGATTGAAGGAGATGTAAGAGAAGTTTGCAAAAATTATGAAAAGTTTTTTGACAGAATTGTGATGCCTCTTCCTCTGGGAGGGGAAAGTTTTTTAGATTTGGCTGTAAAATGCTTGAAGCCACACGGGTATATCCATTTCTACAGTTGGGGAGAAGAAGAAAATCCTTATGAAAATGCTATAAAAAGCGTGGAAAAGTTTGTTAAAAGGTATAAAATTGTTGGGAAAAGAATTGTTTTACCGTATGCTCCGAGAAAGTTTAAAGTTTGTGTTGAGCTAGAAGTATTAAATGGTTGAAAAGATAAATTTTGATTTATGATTAGCTTAGAAATTGTTGCAACGATTGTATTCTTTGGAGTTGTTGGTTCTCTTATACTTTTAGACAGGAAGAATATTCAATTTCAGTATGGAATTGTCCTGAGAAGATGGACTTATGGAATAAAAGCTATAGATGCAATTATCAAGAAAAACGAAAAATTCTTGAAGAATGTTGGAGATGCTTCTGTTGTGATTTGTTTAGCAGCAAGTATTGTAAGTGTAGGGTTTTTGTTTTTTGGTCTTATAAAGCTACAGCCATCTCTCGGGATAGTCCTCCCAACTGTAGGAGAGTTTAGGTATCCAGGTCCAGTAATCTCTGTTCCTTTCTGGTATTGGATTGTCTGCGTTTTCGTTGTACTTACCGCCCATGAAAGCATGCATGCTTTATTCGCAAGACTAGCGAAAGTGCCTATAAGGAACTATGGAATAGTGACTTTTCTTGTTTTGCCTATTGGTGCTTTTGTAGACCCTGATGCTAAAAAGTTAAAAAGCTCTGGCTTTAAAGAAAAGTTAAGGATATATGCTGCAGGTAGTTTCTCTAACTTTATAGTTGGTTTTCTTGTCTATCTAATAGCACTTGGAAGTTTGGCTCTCGCAAACATGTTCATAGAAAGTGTTGGTGTTAAAATTGGTTCTACAATACCAGGAACACCAGCATACAATGCCAGTGTAAGTGGAATTTTGTACAAGATAGACGAAACTAAAATAACTAGCATTAGCGACTTAAGTAACTTTCTTGAAAACTTAACTGTGGGGAAAGAGATAACGCTTTATACAGATGAAGGTGAGTTCAAACTGAAAACTGTAGGAAGGCCGGAAAACCAAACTTTGCCCTTCATCGGTATATCCAACCTAACAAACGTCTATAAGTACAAATTGTTTTTCTCAGGCTATGTTCCAAGCTTTGTCGTATCTGGCATTCAGACTTGGCTTAACCTCCTTTTCTGGCTTCTTATATTCAATATCGGTGTGGGAATTTTTAACATGTTACCGATCAGACCTTTAGACGGCGGTTTGATGTACGAAGAAATATTCAAGAAAAAGTTTGCTCAACACAGAATTATAATGAGAGTATTAGAAGGAATAATCCTTGTGTTAATAATTTTTAACTTGTTTGTGATATATGCAGTTAGATTTTTTATCTAAGAACCTCTACTTTCCTTATTTCGAAGTATCTCAAGGGGTATATCTTTCTTAACTCTTGGAAAATTCTGTTCTTTAGCTCGTCGTTCATAATCTTACTCAAAAAATCTCTTACTGTTGAATTCTGCACAAAATCGAGAATCATTTCAGCTGCCTTCTTCTTCATTAATTTCTTGCATTTTTCCCCTATTCCTTTTTGAGCAACCAATAAGCTTTTAACTCTAAGCTTAACTCCGTCTTTTGTTGGAATGTCTTGGATTAAATCCATCCTTTTAACTTTGTGCAGCACCATTCGAGAAATGTAATCACGTGTACACTCAAACCCATCGAATTCTGTATAGGCTACACCATTTTCTATTTTAAACACTCTGAAGAAGAAGTTAAGGTAGTACTTGTTGGGATTGTTGACTAACTCTAATGCATTTACTATAATTCTTCTTCCTATAGAATTCTTTTCCTCAGAAACTAGAAGCTTGCCTATCTCTTTCTCTTCAAAAGCTTTAGGTGCCAATACTTTAACCCATTCCTTAACTTTCTTTACCGGCATTTATCTCACTCAACAAATTATTTACTACATCGATAAATTCTTTTTCTTTTCCTTTTGGTATAAATGCCCCTGCTGCATACTTATGCCCACCACCCCATCCTCCAACCATACTTGCCGCTTTAGCCAAAACTTGCGCTAAATCAACGTTCAAATCTTTAAAGGCTCTTGCAGAAACTTTTACCGTTTTTTCGTCAAAATCTGCAAGACCAAAAACAGGCTTTTCTCTATCTATAAGATTAGACCGTAAAGCAACTGATACTACCACTCCTATAAGAGTATCTCTTATGCTATTTCCAGCAACAAAAAAGTTGGCATTTTCTTTCGATAGTTGAGTTCCTCTAATGAAAGAAAGTGCGTCGCTAATTCTCTTTCTATACTCTTCTAAAAACTCTTTTGTTTTCTCCATAACAGAAAAATCTCCTAAACAAATTCTAAAAGCTGTTTCAGGACTTCCAAGCCTGGAGCATGCGTTTATAACAGTAGAGAGCTCTTGAACATCCTGAAATTCTGGGGGATATCCTAAAAGGGTATAAACGTTTCCAAAAATTTCTTCCACGCTACTTGCCATGTTTAAACGCTCTAAAACTATGGCTGAAGCCAACTTTCTTTGCTCGTCTATCGTAAGATCGTTTAAAGTTCTCCATTCATCACCTTCTTTTAAAGGTATTCCTATGTCTGACAAGAATTGAATAGCATTAGATTCTGAGCCAGATATACCTGGTATGAATGGATCAAACGTGTAAGCAAGAGATCTGAAGATTGGCCTTGTGCTTCTTCCGTATATTTTTATTCCTTTGGTTATAGAAACTTTTGCTGACAGCTCTTCTTCTGAAATAAACCTTTTCAAACTATCCAGAAAGTTTGGATCTTCATCTTGAGCATCACCTACAGCACCTATTATTGCAAGGTCTACTAAATCTGTATTCTTTTGGTCGAAAAATTTGGCAAAGAGATAAGCAACTAAAGATGTGGATAATTCATCCTCACCAAAAAGAAGTGGATTTATATGAAACAAGTTCTTATGCTTATAATCTATTGGTAAGTGATGATCAATTATAAGTACACTAGTGTTTTCTAAAATTTCTTTAATTTTGTCTAGTTGGCCACTTCCACAATCTAAAAAGACCAAAAACTTTTCTTTGTCTGTGCAAAGCTTATCAATTTCTTCTGGTGTAAGTTGCTTTACTATTCTCAGCTCAAAGTTTAGGCCTTCTCTCAAAAGCATCTTAGAAAAGATGGCAGCTGAGGCAAGTCCGTCTGCATCGAATTGAGCAATAATCTTGACTGTCTTTTTTCTTATCGCATTCTTAACGCTCGATGCTATCTTAGAAACTTCTTCCAAGAACAAGCTATCACTTTTGGACTATCAACTTTACTTTTTCTATGTCATAAACAAAGTCTGAGTGTATCCTTTTCTTTTTCTTATAGTACTTTATCAATCTTCTTATCTTTGATTCCAAGTTTTCAAATGCATGCTTAGACCTTTTGTCCGCCTTGTTTGCTTTTAAGTGCTCATGCAAGTTTACAGCACGTCTAAAAAGGTTTAGCAAATCTTCAGGAAATTCTGGGTATAAGTTGTGTTCCTTCATTATTTGTGTTATGCTCTTGCCAGTAACAACTTTCACATCCGGTATTCCATACTGGTCTCTCAAGATAGTTCCTATCATTGCAGAACTGTATTTTTTAGCTAGCTCTACCACCAGCTCTTCCACCTTAGCTTTCTGCCCTTTAAGCCACTTAGGAACTATTTTAACAGGTGGTTTATGACTTCTTGACTTCCCCTTTCCTCTACTGTACATTCTCCCCATACTAACCACCAAAGAATTCTTTAGCGAGCCAGACAAGAATTAAAGCAACTGTAGAAAGAAAAGCAATAAGGCTTCCGAGCATTGCAAGGATCGCAGGCAAGCCTTTAGGTGTTATTATTGTCAATCCAATTCCAACAGAAACCATTATTGCACCTATAAGTATGCTTAATATTGAGTAGTTCTCCGCAGTTTCAAACTTATCCTTTCCTTTTAGCTTACCTAGCCATGTACCTAGCACGTTTTTCAATTTCTACCACCCTTTCCAAAACCTTGTCTGCAAATCTATATTCTCTTTTATAGCCTTTAACTATATTTGACCAACAAAACTTTAAAAGCTTGAAATGTGTGGCCCTTATAGCCTCTTGCAATAAGTTCAAGTCAACACCCTGATCCTCTATTCTACTAGAAAAATCTCCAAGTCCAAAATCTATGAAGTAAATATTCCCATCCTTCAATATCATGTTGGAAGTGGTTAAATCACCATGAACTATACCTGCTGAATGAAGCTTACCAACTGAAGATCCTATCTGGAAGCACACTTTCTTGATTATTGGTTTTTCTTCAGATTCAAGAAGTTCTTTAACTCTTTTTCCTTCTATGTACTCCATGTATATTTTGCCTTCTTCCTCATCAACAAAAATTATCCTAGGGGTAAAAACTCCGACCTTTCTTGCTTCTGTTAAAAGTTTTACTTCCATTCTTGTTCTATACTTCCTAAGCTTACTGTCTATCTGCTCTATCCTGTAAGACTTTTTCAGTCTTTCTTTAACTACTACTGTCTCGCCCTCAAACTCATCTAAATATATTAGGCTTTCTGCACCCCTGTACAAAACTTTCATAAAATTATCTTAGTTGGCTAATTTAAACATCTGCAAGTCCATTCTCTGTAATCTTGAAGACTGCTTCCCCTTCTGGTAAGTCTGGAGCATCTACCACTCTTGCTACTCTTGTCCCTTCTTTCCCTCTTCTCAAGTAAAGCCTCAAGTAAGACATGTGGCTCAGAACATGACCACCAACTGCCTTTGTAGGATCACCGAAAAGAACAGAAGGGTCTGCCATAACTTGATTTGTTACGTATATTGCTAAGTTAAATGCGTCTGCAATTCTTTGGAGTTGATGCAAATGCTTGTTAAGCTTTTGTTGTCTTTCTGCAAGTTCCCCTCTTCCAACAAAGTCGGCACGGAAGTGGCTTGTAAGAGAGTCTATTACAACTAGTCCTATTTTGTTCAAGTCTATACTTTCTGGTAATTTTTCTACCAGAAATATCTGGTGTTCGCTATTGTAAGCTCTTGTCACGTATATGTTCTTCAAAACTTTGTTCTCGTCCAAACCTTTAGCTTTTGCCATAGAAATTATACGAGAAGGTGAAAAGGTATTTTCTGTGTCTATAAAAACACATCCCTTGCCTAAACCACCTTTATCCTCTGGTAGCTGAACGTTTACAGAAAGTTGGAAAGCCAACTGTGTTTTTGATGAACCATAAGCACCATATGCTTCAGTTATTGCCTGAGTTGGTATTCCACCACCTATAAGCCTGTCCAAATTTTTAGACCCTGTCGTTATTCTCTTCATTTCCAACTTTCTCTCATAAACCTTGTCTGCAGTCTCTAAACCAACCTCCAAAAGTTCTCTAACTGCATGAATTATCTTCGCTGCTTGGCCCTCCCCTATTTCTGCTATTGCTGCAAGCTCACCTGGCGAAGTAACTGCTATTGCCATTGGATCTGTATATCCGACTTCCCTTAGCTTCTCAGCTATCTTTTCCCCTATTCCAGGTATATCCTCCAGAACTATCTCTTTTTTTGCCATACTATCTACCTATAATTTTCAGGTATAGATTTAAATATATCCTATACACCACCCTCAGTGCTTAAAAGCCTCTTGCATTCTTCTAGAACATTCAAATCTTTAAAATCATCGACGAAAAACTCCAATCTATCAAACCTAGTATTCTTTCTGATTCTACCAGTGAGCACAAGCTCCCTGCCTAAAATTTTTTGAACTAATTCGTGCCTCTTTTCAAGCTCAAGCTTAAAAATCTCTTCTGCACTCATTTCTATCAGTCTTTCAGCTGTGTTCCTGAAAAAAACTGCTCTTATGTTACCACTTCCATCGTCTATCACAGTAGAAAGTACGAGAGCATGTAAAGCTTCTACAGGCCCGTGCTCTGAGCACTTATTGTTCTCTAAAGTAGAGCCGCAAACAGGACATATGTCAAAAATATACTTCCCTTTAAAAACTTGAACGATGATTCCTTTTATCTCACACTTTCCAGGCGCAGCCTCTGCTATTCTCACCCTTTTTACAGAATTTCCAAAAAATCTTTTTTCAAGCTCTTGCGCGCTTGGAATATCAAAATCGCCTTCTAAAGTTCTTATACTACCGTACCTTCCAAGAACAATCTCCACATCCCCAAATATACTTTCTCTGGCCATTCCGTTAACTAGCTGAACAACATCACCAACTTTTATTAGACCTTCAGAAACTATAGAAGTTTGATCGTTCCATAAAGGAACTTTCACGTAGTAAGTATTATCCCCTATGTACAAGTTCACTACCTTGCCCGGTTGCCCATCAAACCTTACAAACTCGTTTATTGGTGATATCCTGAAAACTCTTCCTACCACGTTCAAATTTCTCATGCCTGGTAAGATGTTTTTCATTTGCAACCCTCTAACTGCGCTTGGTAATTCCACTCCAAAGCTTCTAGCTACTATATAAGCTGCTCCCTCCTTTGTCACTAAACCAGAAAGTTCTTCGTACTTCTCTTCTATTTTTTGCATAATTTCTTCTCTTGGTAAGCCAGTTTTCTTTATTATTAGTTCGACTATATCTTCTAGAGCCATGTTAAATTCCAAGCTTTTTTCTTGCAAGCCTTATGTCTTCGTCTACAACAGTCTTCCTACCAGCATGTTTTGCTAGGGCAATTGCTTCTGTTGCTACTTGCAAAAGCTTTTCTTCAACAACTTTTGCAAATTCTTCTGTTGCTGCATCAGAAACCCTTCTTGCTCCTGCTTTTTTCAAAATCCTTTCAAAAGCTGCGTTCGAAACCATGAAAACACCTAATTTATTCTTGTGTAGATTAAAATATTACTTCAAATATCTTGACTTCAGGGTTTTGGTATACAAGCTTAAAATGTTGCAAACCTTGCCCATTATAGAAGAACATTCTTGTAAATAAACTATTCTCTATTTCTGGAGACATGAATATAACATAGTAAGGAACTATAAGTTGACCGGTACTTCCTGCTATTCCAAAGTTTGGTATTGCCCACAAAAAGCCTGGTACGTTGTTTGGCATGTTGCTATAATCTTTTGTTACTATATTGCCGCTAGCATCCGTGTACGATATCCTGCTTATAATCCTATTTCTTATGCCTTGCTCTGGTATGTTCAAGACTGGAATAAAGCTTGTGTCATTTACTACCAGAGAAATTATCCCGTTAGAATAAAGCAAACTATTACCGCTTGTGCCTGTTAGTGGTAGCTGGAAATAATTTCTTCCTGTTCCTGTGCCAAAGTAGCTCAGCCAGTAGTATTTTCCTATCAAGTCAGCAGAAGCTATTAAGTACATTTTCTTCATAGGCTTGCAAGGATCTACCTTCAAAGGATTGTCGTATATCTTATTGCCAAAAACTGCCTTTAGCTTTTCACACTGCTCTTGGGTTGGCCCCATGTAATTTTTAAGAATGTTTATTGCTTCTGTTTCATTGCTGGTAGCAAAAACTCTTCCCATGTCCTGAATTCTTATGTTGTGATCGTATACTAAGCAGTCTGTAGGACCACAGTGAGCTCCATCAGCCATAACCATGAAAGGCTTCTGTTTGTAATAGCTATAGCCTGCTAGAATGTGGCCAGGATCCCACCAAGTAACTACTATAGTTTCAGCATCAGAATTATTAACAAGCCAGTCTAAAGCATCGTACCAGTTCTTGCTTATCTCCATTCCACCTGCTTGACCAAGCTGTATAGCGTTTGAAACAAAGAAAAGTGTTTGAAAGGCAAATATCCCAAGGATCAATGCATGCATTAGCTTTTCTTCTTTCTTGTACAGAACCAAAACAGGGAGCAAAAGTATAAAAGCAAAGTATACAATTTCTGGGATTGTTTTTGTGAAAAGCTGATAAACAAACAAAAGGCTTAATACCATTAGAAGAAGTATTACTTCTGGATATCTTTTATAGTTTCCTATCATGTATCCTGCTGCTATTGAAGCCACAATAGTAAACTGTAAGTCAAATCTTACTCCTCGAGAAATCAAGAGAAACATGAAAATTGTTGAAAGGAATAAAAAGATTTCTTCCGGAAGTATCTTTTCCTTTTTCCAGATTTTGTAAGCAGCTAAACCTAAAAGACCAAAGGAAAGCAAGGTGGTTAAAAGACCTGCTCTATTTACTACTGACATAAAACCTTCTCTAGAAAAAATGTTTACTGGTTGAAGTTCTGCTACTGAAATGTTTACAAGCAAAGGGGCCTCGGGTGCAGAAATAGCTGCTTGAACAGTTAGGACTGCAAGAAAAACTGTGAAAAGCAAGCCTAATCCAGCATAAACTCTGGTTTTTGTTTTCTCAAATTTTAAACTGGAGAAAAAGTTGTATGCAAACAATCCACACCAGCCCAACAAAACAATTAGGACAATTCCTCTTACCAAGAGACCTAAGCCTGTAAACGCTAAACCACCAAAAAAGGATAGGAACAAAGTAGAATGAAAGAGAAAGTAACCTAAAAGGTTTGTTGCAACCACGATAAAGAACATTGGCTTGCTAACTTCAAACCACTCTTGCATCAGAGACTTAAAGTCTACCTTAAAAGAAAAAGTATGAACAATATTTTCAATAATCCTGAAAAATGGTAAAGCAAAAGTAAACACTGTAAAAAGGATTAGAGTAAGCCAACCTCCTCCCCAGTTCCAAGCAAAAAGCAAGTTTGCTAAAACAGCAAAAACTATTGTAGCCAAGCTTTTCTTCTTTAAAGCGAGTAGAGTTGCAAAAATAGAAAAGAAAAAGTAGAAAGCTACTGGTGCATCTGTATCACAATAACCAGCCATAGAAGTTCCTACTAGAGAAGGAGCTAAAACCATAAAAAGAGCTGTTACTAAGCCTCCTAAATTATTGGTAAGCAGTCTGCCAACAAAAAAGGCAGCTACAGCTGTTAGAGCAACCATCACCAAAGGAGAAATTATTGCTGCTTTCATTAGAGTTGTAGAGGAAAAGGAAGAAAGAAGCTTGTAAAGGAAAACTATTGTATAAGGCCAACCATTAAAAGGTGAGACTGGTCTGCCTGGGTAAAAACTTTGAATATCCCAACTTGGAAGTTTTAGGCTGTTATTTAGAATAATTTGTGCATACCTGTAGAACCACCAAGGATCGTAATCTAGAACAGTAGGAGAGTTTATTGTAGACAACCTAGTAAAGATAGACAAATAAATGATTACTAGTAATGCCACCATTATACTTATACTAAACATCTTATTTTTCAACACTTCTAATGCGTTCATATAAAACACTTTACTAACTTCAAACGTTAAATAGTTAAACCTTATATAATAAAACTCATGAAGAAGATTGCCCTGGTTACTACAACAATATTTATACCTACCTTATTAGAAGGGTATGCACAAAATTTTAGAAAGTTCGGATGGAAGAATGTTTTATTTGTTATAGCTGGCGATGAAAAAACACCAAAAGATATCATCAATTTCTGCGACAACCTTCAAATGAAATTTGGATTTGAGGTAAAATATCTTGATATAAAATCACAAGAGGAGCTTGCTCCTAAATTGGCGCAGTACATTCCGCATAATTCTATTACCAGAAGAAATTTTGGCATGCTTTTCTCGTATCGGATTGGCGCTGATATAATCATAACAATCGATGATGACAACTTTGTTGGAGATGATAACTATCTAAAATACCATTCTATCGTTGGGGATACTAGAGATCTAAACTGTATAAGTACAGATACAGGATGGTACAACGTTTGTGAAGTTTTAAGGGAGGAAAAGAACAGATATTTTTTCCATCGAGGATTTCCTGTGGATCAAAGAGTTTTTGATGTTAAATTAACAGTTACCAGAAAAAAATGTAAAATAGTTGCAAATGAAGGTCTATGGACAGAATCGCCGGATGTAGATGCAATAACATTGCTTACCTATGGAAGGTTAAAAGTGCTTAATTTTGATGCAACAATTTTTGGTAATAACTTCATCCTTGAGAAAGCAACTTGGTGTCCGTTAAACACACAGAATATTGCAATCTCCTCCGAAGCTTTACCTTCTTTCTTTTTGAATCCACCGCAAATAAGATATGATGATATATGGGCGAGCTTCATATTCAGAAAAGTAACCGATCATCTAGGTTATTACGTGTCTTATGGACAACCTATTACTGTGCATAAAAGAAATGTTCACAACTATTTAAAAGATCTTGAGAAGGAACTTGATGGTATGAAAAGGACACCTGAATTGATAAAAGAATTAAGGGGTATAGAACTTGAAGGGAAATCTTATCTCGATTGTACTTACGAATTAATCGAGAAACTCTCTGACAATTTTGAAGACCTCAAAAAGGGGTATTTAATCTGGTTAGAAACTTTAGAAGAAAGTTAAGGTTTGAGGAAATGAAAATTTGTTTAGTAAATCCTTTTACCGTGCACGAAGGTACTGGAGTAAGATTAATAAATGTGGGGAGAGTACTGTACGAAAGAGGCCATGAAGTTACTTTGTTGTCTACAGGATGTGTAAAAGAAAAAAACGTAGAAGTTCCATTCGAATCCATCAATTTACCACCCAAACTTAAAAACAAAAGGATTAGCTGTGTTCTCTCTTCGTTTCCGAAGCTTGTGTATCTTCTGAGGAAAAATTTTGATATCGTACATACTATAAAAACACTACCGTATGCTACATTACCCTCTTTCATAGCAAGTAAGCTTAAACATAAAAAAACCGTTTTAGATTGGGATGATTGGGAAGGGAAAGAAGGCTTAGGAAGATTTATGCCATTTCCTTTCCGTCAAATTCATACTGCTTTTGAAAGATGGATACCCTATCGAGTCGATGGGATAATTGTTGGTACGAATTTTCTTAAAGACTTTCTGCAAAAAACAGGGTTTAAAAAACTTGTAGCATATCTTCCAAACGGTATACATCTGAAAGAGTTTGAAAATGTAAGAAAAGTCAAATTACCTAAAAATTCAATTGTAATCGTTGGTAATCTTTCTGGTATTAGCGACCTTCCTTATGTTTTACGCTCTGTTGCAATCGCTCTCCAAAAAATCGATTTGAATCTACTTGTTATAGGAGATGGTAATAGACGAAAAGAATTCGAAAAACTAGCCAAAGATCTTGGAATAGACAAAAATGTAAAATTTTTAGGATGGGTTGAAGAGCGAGTAAAAAAGGAAATAGTACACTCTTCTGATATTTGCCTTATGCCAATGACAAATAACATACAAAACAGGAGTAGATCTCCTATGAAGTTAACGGAATATATGGCATTAGGCTGTGCTATAATTGCAAATAATTTAGAAAACGTAAGAGCCATTTTAAACGACGCTGGTCTACTTATTGGCCAAAAAGAGGAAGATTTAGCTAATGCGATAGTTTATTTATTAGAAAACGATAAATTACGTAAAACCTTGAAGAAAAGGGCTAAAATAAGAGCTAAACTTTTTGACTGGAATGTTTTAGTAAAAAGGATAGAACCATTTTATTACGATGTACTTAATGGATAACTCTCTCATAAACTTCTATTATATCTTTTACTTTCTTTTCCCATTCGTATTCTTTCCTGATTCTTTTTTTATTGTTCTTTCTTATCCTTGAGAGTACGCTATTGCCTATATTCATAACCTTTAGTATTTTCTCTGCAATCTCTTTTTCTTCTAACCTGTCTATAAAAAAGCCATTTTCCCCTTCTTTCACAACAAATGGCATACATCCAGTTCTAGTTGCAAGAATTGGTAAACCACAACACATCGCTTCAAGAATAACCGCAGAAAGCGCATCCCATGTGCTTAGAAAAACGAAAAGATCGGAAGAGTTGTAAGCTGCAACTAACTCATCGAACTTTACTTCTCCTATCAAGTGTATTCTTCTGTCGCCATAGGCAAGTCTCTTGAGTGTTTCTAAATATTCATTTGAAACAACACCACCAATAATAAGAACTTCTAAGTCCTCATTTTCTAAATAATTCCTGACTGCCTTTATGAGTTTATCTGGATGTTTATGAGGAACGAGCCTGCTTACAAAAAGCACTTTAAAGCTTTTTTTGTCGATTTTGTATTTTTCCATAAAAGTTTTACACGATTTCTTACTACATTTGAATTTTTCTGTTTCGATTCCATTTGGTATAATTTCTACCTTTTCTAATGGTATACCGTATCTCTTTACTACGATTTGGCGTTCGTTTTCTGCCTGAGCTATTATTACATCCATTTTAGTAAGAATGTGTCTCATCGCAGGATAGTAAAATGTGTTTATTGTAAAAAGTTCTGGACTACCCGACAGTTGTATACCATGGAGTGTCATTACTTTTGGTTTATGCCTGACGGCTCTTTCTGCTAGTAAATGCGTAAAAAACCATGGAGCATGAAAATGGTAAAGATCCTCCTTTGCCCTCTTTAATTTTCTGTACATTTCAAAAGAAATAGGATTTCGAAAAACTGTAAAATCTGTTTTAAAATAAAATGCATTTTCTTCTAGCGCTCCCTTAATTCTCCAATCAGTGGTATAAATGCTTACCCTATGGCCTCTTTTTTCTAAAGATTGAGCTAATCTTTTTATGTAATTTTCAATGCCTCCTATATTAGGGAGGTAAGAATGCGTAACATGTCCTACTTTTATTTGCATCTTATCAATAAGAATTAAAGCATTAAAATATATTTATTAAATTAGTTATGTCTCTTGGTAGAATTATAATAACGGGTGCAAATGGTTTCATAGGGTGGAATCTTGTTAAGCGTGTGGCTGATATTTCTGACGAAATAATAGCTATAGATAATTTTGAATATGTGAAAGAAGACTACGTCTCTAAACTAAAGAAGGATTTCAGCAATTTGAATTTAATTATTGGAGATGTTAGCCAAAGAGAGGTATGGGAAAAATTACAAAATAGAAAAATAGATTACATCTTCCATTTTGGGTCACCATCTTCTATCATTCTTTTCAATAAAGATCCTGAAAAGTGTGTGCACCAAACAATATTTTCCCTATTTTTTGCTTTCAAATATGGTATTAAAATGGGTGTTTCAAAAATAGTGTTTCCAAGCTCTGGAAATGTATATGGTAGAAACCTAAGCGAAAGTCCTCTTCAGGAAGAGATACAACCGTTGGCTAGAAATCTCTACGCATCTTCTAAGTTAGCTTGCGAACAGATTGCATGGGCAAATAGAGATTTTATAGATTTTGTGGGTCTAAGAATTACTGCAGGGTACGGTCCTGGGGAGGAAAGAAAGGGTGAGTTTGCAAGTGTGATCTATCTTTTTTTGAAAGATATTATGAACGACATTCCACCAACAATTTTTGGAAATGGCGAACAAAAAAGAGATTTTATATTCATAGATGATGTTATCACCAGTATCGTGAATGCTGCAAGATCTGATTATACTGGAATAATAAATGTTGGAAGTGGTACATCAATTAGTTTTAACGAAGTTGTAAAGATTATAAATGACGTCCTTGATAAGGATATAACTCCAAACTATATACCAAAACCTGAAAATTATGTTGAAAATATAAGAGTTGACGTAAGTAAGATGAAGAAAATTTTAAATGTGGATCCCATCAATTTAGAGAAAGGTGTGAAAAAGTTTGTAAACTATTTACAAAGTAAGACATAGTATCTCTTTCTCCACACCAAATCTGGTGTCCTTCTCGCAAGGAATCAACTAGCAATCTTTTCGCATTCTTCATTTTTCATACCTGTAAAATGCTATCTGCATCCTTTAGGCTTTTGTTCTACACACTTGAGAATATGCTAGTTTTTAAATTCACAAAAATAATGAATGTTTATGGTAGAAAAGGAGGTTACGATAGAAACAAAACACTTAGTAATTGGACTGATGATAGGATTTTGTCTGTTAATCTTAATTCTAAACCTTCAGGTTACGTTTAACGCGCCAATTTCATTCGGAGACGAAGGGTTTCATTCTCGCTTAGCTCAGTATATAGCAGAAAATAAAGAATTTCCTGTATGGCTTTCAGTTATAGAAGGAACTAAACTAGAAGCAGGTGGTTATAATAGACCTCCTCTTTGGAATTTATTAGAAGCTAGTTTTTTCCTCTTGTTAGGCTTCCAAGAATTCATAATAAGATTTCTCACACCTTTCATAGCTTTTCTAACAGGCATATCTACTTACCTTCTAGTCAAGGAACTTTTCGACCGAAAAGTTGGTTTAATTTCAGCAATATTTTTAATCACAATACCTTCTTTCGTAACATATTCAGCACTTTTCTATACAGACATTCTCTTCACTTTTTATAGTGCTCTGTCTTTCTTTACATTCCTTCTCTATATAAAAGAGAATAGAAGAAAGTATTTGTTTCTTTCTGCAATCTTTGCTGCTCTAGCTGCTTTTACAAAAGCTCCAGGATATGCCTACTACCTATTCTTTGGCTTAGAATTTTTGTATGAAATTTTTAAAACAAAAAGCTTTGCCACACTGAAAAAATATCTTATGGTTCTTGCTATCTTGCTTCTTGTACCAGCTGGATTTTATGTAAGAAACTTCTACTACTATAAAAATCCAACATGCTACTCAATACCTTATGTAAAAATTTTCCCCATGGAATTTTGCGGAATTGATAAGTGGCAAGACAAGTATCAGTTTGCTGGAAGGACTGTTGAAGAATCAACAGAAGCAAGCGTTTACAAAATGGGAATAATGAGTTACTTAGATTTTGCATACGGAAGTTTGCCTTTAGTTGTTCTTGGTTTTCTTGTTGGAATCTTGTTGCTTTTAAAGGAAAGAGGTGAAATGCTAAAACATATACTTCTTTATCTTCTTTTGTTCATTGCCGTGTTTTACATTTCTACAGGAAGGGCTGAAGACACTGCAAGGTATACTTTAGGTTGGACTCCCTTAATAGCAACAATAGCTGCATTCTTCTTTGGAAAAGTTTACAATGTTTTTTCATCTTATCACAAGTACCTTGGTCTTATTGTAATAGTTCTTATAATTGTTTTAGCCTACCAAATTTTTAAGGCTAAGCTTGATACTATGGCAGCAGTAAAGCAGTTTTCACCTACTTTTTTCGAGGCATGCAACTGGGTAAAAGCTCATCCAGAAGAAGTTCCTAAAGATTCTATCCTAATGACAATTTGGGCGCATAGAGCAATTTATAATTGTCAAAGAGTTGCTGCTGGGAATATGCCAGACATTGCTTTAAGTAGAGACTTAAACTATACGCTAGAAGTTGCAAAAGCTCACGGAATAACTCATCTATTCATACAGAAGTTTAGTATAGATCCGACAAATCCTCATCTAGCAGAAAGATATGATTTAGAGTTTGTTCAATTTTTAGAAAATAACCCTCAATACTTCAAGAAAATTTATGAAAATGGGCCATCGTTACAAGAATGCCAACAATACTGGCGAAGAGGTTATTCATGCGATGGAAACATAATTTATAAAATTGTTTATTAAGGTGAGTTTATGTCAGACGTGTCCCTTCTTTATTTGTTTTTGCTAATAGTTTCTACTGCCTTTTTCTCTACTTTCTTCTTAACTAAAGCCTGGATAAAAATTGCTAAAAAAGGCAAACTCTTAGGAAAGGACATGAACAAATACTCAAACCCAAAAATACCAGAAGGTGGTGGTATAGCTTTTATCTTTGGTGTTACCTTTGCTGTACTGCTTTATGTATTCATAAAAACTTTTTACTTATTTACTACAGGAAACCTACCTGAAGTATTAGCAATTCTTCTTACATTACTCCTAGCTGGCTTTCTAGGATTTATTGATGATATACTAGGATGGAAAGCTGGCTTGTCTCAGTGGCAGAAGCCTTTGCTTACCATACCTATAGCTATACCTTTAATGGTGATTAATGCTGGAAATTCTGTAATGAGCATACCTTTCTTAGGCCCTGTAAATTTTGGGATTACTTATCCTCTTTTAATAGTTCCTTTGGGAATTGTTGGTGCAGCCAATGGATTTAACATGCTCGCCGGTTTCAACGGATTAGAAGCTTCTATGGGCATTATCATTTTAAGTACATTAGGTTTTATTGCTTGGCTCAACAAAATCTTATGGCTAGCTACTATTACCTTTTCAACTGTAGCTAGCCTGCTTGCTTTTCTTGTTTTTAACAAATATCCTGCAAAAGTATTTCCCGGTAACAGCCTTACTTATGCAGTAGGTGCTTTAATTGCTTGCATAGCAATTCTTGGTAATATGGAAAAAATAGCTACTTTTCTTTTCATTCCTTATTTCATCGAGCTAATCATTAAAGCCAAGAACAAGTTTAAGACAGAATGCTTTGGCACACCGCAAAGGGATGGTAGTCTAAAAGCACCTAAAAAAATTGGATCAGTAACACACATTTTATTAAAGTTTGTAAAAGGTGAGAAAGAAGTAGTTTATTCGCTTTTAGTAATAGAAGTTTTACTTGCCTTTCTAGGTTTGATTTGGTTCAAGCCATTTTGAAATAAACTTTGCTAAACTTAAAATCTGTTTTTTCAAAATGGGCACTTTCGTTGCAATAAATTCTAGTAGTCTGATATCTTGTTGAGTGTAGAACCTTAAAGGAAGTAAAAGTACCAGGTATGCTATTGCTCCTGATAAAGCAACTAAGATTTTTATGAGTAATGAAGCCTCAAGGATATCTGAAAATAGAAGGAATAGTAAAAATATTACGGATGAGCATACAAGTTTAAGTAAGTTTTCCCATTGAAGTTCTAAGCTTAACTCCTTTTTTATGAAATGATAACTAAGACAAAAAATGAAGAATGAAGAAATTAAATACGCAAGCGCCAAACCTTGAGATGAGTATGTTTTAATCAATAAAGGTGCTATAAACAAGAAAAATATCGCAGAAACTATCCAAATATTTCTACTCAGCTTAGTTTTACCAGCAGCGTATAGGCTGAACAAGAAAAGATTAGCTAGACCAAAAACCATACACGCTACTACTAGCGTAGAAAGCAGATTGGTTGCTCCCAAATATTCGTGCCTAAGTAAAAGAAGTATTGGTTTTGAAAATGATACCAAAAAAATTGCTGCTGGCAGCATGAGAAACAGAGCATACCTCAAGACTATTTGCAACAAATAGGTTTGTTGTTGTCTTTTTCTTCCTACAGAAAGCAGCGAAATTATTGGGAATAAAGCCTGGGTTAGAACACCTGGAATAATAGTTATGAGGGAAGCTACTAAAAAGGACATAGAATAAGTTCCTGTAACATATTGGCTTTGTAAGGAAGCTAATAAGATGATTTGAAAGTTTGAAAAGACTAAACCAACTATCAAAGTAATGAAGTAGGGTAATGCATAATCAATCAAAATTTCTCTACCGTTGATTTTCTCTTTGCTTGCTGGGAAGAACCAAGACTTTCTGAACCTTCCCAAGTCTATCATTGTATAACCGACTAAAACTCCTATCAATGGGCTTATGTAGCCAAAACCTAATACTAAAAGCAATATAGTAACCACAAGTTTCAAGACTGTGCCAATCAAATCTGTCGTAAAGAACGTTCTCGTGTTTTGAAACCCCCACATTATGCAACCGAAAAAAGTTGAAAATGTGAAAAGTAAAAGCATGGTTGATGAGATAGCAATAGTGTAAGGAGGTTGTTTTAATATTGTTTGTAGTTTTGAATAGAAAAGAAATAAAACTAAAATAAGTATCGAATTAGAAACCAGAAGAACTTTTAGTGTGAATCTTGAGAGACTGATAATTTTTTTGTACTGGTTCTTCTCAAGATATTCTGGAATTAATTTTGGTAAAACACCTTGAAAACCTAGAAGGCTTAAGGATGATAAAAGTAGAGCAAGGTTTATTGAAGTAGATACTATACCAACCTCATTTGGAAGTAAAAACCTTCCTGTGAAAAACCAAAAAAATAGACCTAGAAAATTAACTGTTAAAAGGTCTAAAAAAAGGTAAACTGAGTTTGAAAACATTTTTCTTGTTAAGCTCATTAAATTTATCTATATTTTAGAATAATAATTAAATTTACTAAAAAGGTGTTAAGTATCGCCATAACACTTGGTATACACGATGGTCATTTAGCAACAGTATGTCTACTTAAAGACGGGAGAATAGAATCTTGTGTAAGTGAAGAAAGATTTAAAAGAATAAAGAACTATACCGGTGTGCCCGAAAATTCTATAAAGTATGTTTTAAATCACTCAAGGATTAATCCAGAAGATTTAGATATGGTGGTATTGCCATCAAAAATAGTTGCAATAATTCCAGGGGTCAATATTGGCCAACAAAAACGTTTTCATGGATTTTTAAAAATTATGAGAAATTTTGTTTTAACTTTTCCAGAAGAATTTTATTTTTCTCTTTATAACAGATTGGCCCCCATTTATTACAAAACAAGAAAAAGAAAGAAATTATATTCCGAATTGCTAGGTATAAGTGAAGAGAAAATTGTTCTTATCGATCATCATTTATGCCATGCGTATACAGCATTGTACGGCTCTGGTTTCAAAGACAATTTCTTAATTTTTACGTTAGATGGCGGTGGCGATTCTTTATGCGGAACTGTAAATAAAGTGGAAGATGGAAAAATAATTAAAATTTCGGAAACATCTTATCTGCATTCTTTGGGGCTTTTGTATCTTGAGATAACAAAATACCTTGGAATGAAACCATTAGAACATGAATATAAAGTTATGGGTCTGGCTCCCTATGCGCCCCCTGAGGGGGTTGAAAAAAGTTATAATGTGCTTAAGAATTTTTTAACATTTGATAGAAATAATCTCAAGTTTTTTTCACCAATAAAATCAGTGAATTTTGAGAAAGAAATAAGGAAAAGACTTTATCAACATAGATTTGATTGGATAGCTGGGGCGATTCAAAAATTGACAGAAGAACTTGTAACTGAATGGATAAGGGAAGCGATAAACAAAACTGGAATTCATGATATTGCACTTGCTGGCGGTGTTTTCATGAATGTTAAACTTAATTTGAAGATAATGGAAATGCCAGAAGTTAGAAAAATTTTTGTATTTCCAAGTTGTGGTGACGAATCATTAGCAATAGGTGCTGCTTATTATGGGTATGAACAAATTTGTAAAGATAAAGGAAAAAATGTTGATATAGAACCTCTAGGGGATTTATATAAAGGTCCAGAATATTCTAACGAATACATAGAAAATGTGTTAAGAAAGGAAAGTGGTATTGTGTATTCTTTCTTTGAGAATATTGAAGAAAAAATTGCAGAACTTCTTGTTAAAAAAGAAATAGTTGCAAGATTCGCAGGAAGGATGGAATGGGGGGTAAGAGCTCTAGGCAATAGATCAATCTTGGCTAATGCGTCAGATTATGGAGTTGTAAAGATAATAAATGAAATGATAAAACAAAGGGATTTTTGGATGCCTTTTGCTCCAACTATTCTTAAAGAAAGAGAAGATGATTATATTGTTAATCCGAAAAAAGTTCCTGCGCCTTACATGATTTTGGCTTTTAATTCAAAAGAAAAGGCAAAAAAAGATTTGGTAGCTGCGATGCATCCTTACGATTATACTTTAAGGCCTCAGGTTCTTGAAAAGGAAGAGAATGAGAAATATTATAAGATTATTAAGATATTTGAGGAGACGACAGGAATGGGCGGGATTCTTAATACTTCATTTAATTTACATGGCTACCCTATAGTTTGTTCGCCAGAAGATGCTATACATGTGTTTAAAAACTCTGGCTTAAAATATCTTGCACTTGAAAATTGGCTAATAGAAAAGAAAAAATGAAACTTATTGATTTAAATTGATAGATATATTCCTACTTAAAAGATACATTACGTTTCTCAGAATTAGCTTATAGCTTCTTCATAAATTCTTTTCAATTTTTTATTTCTTTCTTTTATTGAAAACTTTCCTTTCTCCACAAGTTTTCTTCCGTATCTTCCCATTTTTCTTCTTAAAGAAGAGTCTTCGATCAGCAAAGATGTTTTTTCTACGAGTTGATTTATAATTTCTTTGTGAGGAGTTTTAACTTTTCTATAAAAACCATTCCAATCTTTATATGTTGGAAGGTAAGATTCATTATGCCAAAGAAGTGGAGAATTCAATAAAAATCCATTTTTTCCGTCTATAATCATTTCTGGAGTTGCATACATTTTTGTTGTTATTACTGGTATAGAAAAGCTCATTGCTTCTAGTATTGTCAAACCAAATGTATCCCAATAGGTTGGATAAAGGTAAATATCACAATTAGGATAATAATTTTGGTATAAAACATTTCTTGGAAGTTTTGGCTCTGTAAAATTAATGTTTTTAAATGAATCGAAAATTTTTCTGAATTTGTAGGGAACATTAGTTATCATGGTTAGGCTAATGTCATACTTACTGTTAAGAACTTTAAAAGACTCTAAAACATCTAGCCCACCTTTTCTATAAAAATCTCCAATGAAAAGAAGTCTTATTTTTTCATCTTCCTTTCGTTTAATTTGAGGAACGTGCATAGCTGGATAAACTATTTCTATTTTTTCTTCAAGTTTTCTGTCTAATCCATTTAAAATTGATTTTTTTGATGCTAAAGACCATGCTAATATTCTCCTACAAAATCTAGAAAAAAGAAGTTTCAATATTAATTTTCTCTGAAATTGAGAATTCAGTAAATCATATCGAAAATTAACTATAGATCCAACATTTTCAATATCAACAACCCACGGTTTTCTATTAAGGATTAAAATTCCTCTAGAAGAATGTATCAAATCTGAAGATGTTTTTGGTACGTATGTCAAACGGGGTAGTTTAAATGTTGATAAAAGCCTTCTTGCTAAATTTCTGAAACTCGTATTTAGACCTGTTGATTTATACTCATCAAGCGTTTTTTGAGAAAAAGAAACACTTTGTGGAGGATAATTTATAATTTCTTGATAATAAGGAGATGTGCCAAATATTGGATAAACGTATATTGTTTTCATAATTTTATTTTAAAAAACATTTATTATAGTATGATTATCTTCATCATAGGTACAAGGTCGGAAGCAATAAAATTCTCTACAATAATCAGAGAGTGCGAAAGAAGAAATTTGCCCTTCAAAATTCTAAACACAGGGCAACATGGGCAACAAATAATGATCGACTGGATGAAAAAATTAGAACTACCAGAACCTGAGATAAATATTGGTAGTTCTTTGAGAAAATTATGGGTAAAAAAGGGCATTTTTGGTTCTTTACAAATTTTTTCATATTGGAGTGGTACAACTTTCTTAAAACTAATTTCTATCTTTAGAAAAGAAAAACCAAAAATCGTATTTTACCAAGGAGATACCATAGCAGTACCTATAACTGCTATAGCTGCTAGGATGTCTTTAAAAGGAATTCTGTTAGCTCATAGAGAATCAGGAATGCGCTCACACAGACTTCTAGAACCTATTCCTGAAGAGTTTAACAGAAGGTTAGCAGATAAATTTACAGATATACATTTTTGCCCTGTGAAAAGTGCTGTCAGAAATTTGCTAAAGGAAAAAGTGCATGGAGAAATACATTATGTTGGTGATCCAATTGTGGAAATAGTGGAATATGTGTTGAAAAAGTTTAAAAAACAAAGAAAATTTAGAAAAAACAAAGACTTCGTTGCTGTAAGCATCCATAGATTTGAAAATATAAATAATAAACTTAAGATGTTCAACTTATTTAAAGTTTTAGAAAACTGTCCATTCAACGTCCTTTTTCCATTAAATGAAAATACAAGGAGAAAATTTGAAAGGTATAAATTACTTGAAAAAATGAAAAATCTGAACCATGTAAATATTACAAATCCAATACCATACATAGAATGGATAAACACAATAAAAAATGCTAAAGCAATTATTACCGATAGCGGTGGGTTGCAAGAAGAAGCTCATGTGATGAAAATTCCTTGTATATTGACCAGAAATGTAAGCGAATGGGAAGAGTTGATAGATGCGGGTGTTTCTGTTCTTGCTGGGTTTAATGTAGAAAAAATATTGGGTTATTTAGAAGATATTAAAAATAAAGGAAGTTTCTACAAAAAGGTTAAAAAAACGAAATGTTTACTTGGAGATGGAAAAGCTACGGAAAGGATTGTGAATGTACTAGAAGAAAAATTAAAGGTTTAATTTATGTGTGGGATAGCAGGCTATTTTGGGTTTGAGAATATTTCTTTGCTTAAGAAAATGCTAAAAGTTTTGAAACATAGAGGGCCAGATGATGAAGGCATCTTTTTTGATGAAAATGTTGCTCTTGGCAATAGAAGACTCTCGATAATAGATATAAAACATGGCAAACAACCGATACACAATGAAACAAAAGATCTATGGATAACTTATAATGGAGAGATATACAATTATCTTGAATTAAAAGAGCAATTAGAAAAGCTTGGACATAAGTTTTATACCAATAGCGACACAGAAACAATAGTCCACGCTTACGAAGAATGGGGAGTAAATTGTCTGAAAAAATTGAATGGAATGTTTGCTTTTGCTATATGGGATAAAAAGGCTAGACAATTATTTTTGGCAAGAGACAGGCTTGGTATAAAACCTCTTTACTATTTTGCTTCGAATGGAAAGTTTATTTTCGCCTCGGAAATAAAAGCTATTCTCCAAGATAATTCTATAGAAAGAATTCCTAATGATGAAGTAATATACAAATTTTTGATTTATGGTTATAATGATACCGACGAAGAAACTTTTTTCAAAGGAATAAAAAGATTATTACCAGCCCATTATATGATTGTCAACAAGAATGAAATAAAAATTAAAAAGTATTGGGAGTTGAAGATCAATAGAAAAATAAATAATCTTGAAAATGAAGAAGATGTCGCAAGAAAGTTATATGTCTTGCTTGAAGACAGCATCAAAAGACATTTAATAAGTGAGGTTCCTGTAGGCACTTGCTTGAGTGGTGGTTTAGATTCTTCCATAGTAGTTTGTATTATCAATAAGCTTTTGAAAGAAAATGGAAATTTAGAAAAAGTTATAGGAAAAATTCAAAAATCTTTTTCAGCAGTTTTTAATGATAAAGAGATTGACGAAAGAAGATATATAGAAGAAGTTGTTAATTTTACAAAAATTGAAAAAAATTACACTTTTCCTTCAGCAAAAAAACTTTGGAGAGACCTGAAAAAAATTGTTTATTTTCAAGATGAACCTTTTTTTGGTCCAGGAATTTATGCTCAATGGGAAGTTATGAAGCTCGCAAGCAAAAAGGTTAAAGTTGTTTTAGATGGGCAAGGTGGGGATGAAATTTTTGCTGGTTATGTACCCTACTTTGGAATTTACTTCAAGACTCTTTGGAAAGAAAAAAAGTATTTCAGATTAATGAAAGAGTTTTTGTTAAGTTTAGATTTAACTCTACCTTTTGTTTTAAGATTTTTGAGTCAGGAAAAAATAGAAAGTGGGATAAAACAAATGTTAAATGAAGATTTCGTGAAGAATTTTGAGCAAAAGGTTAAACCTAAATGGGAAGCAAATAATTTTGCTGATTTCTTGTATTTGGAAATAACAAAAAATAGCTTACCGAGACTTTTGAGGTATGAAGATAGAAACTCTTCTGCTTTTTCTGTAGAAGCTAGGGTTCCTTTTCTTGATCATAGGATTGTGGAATTTGTTTTCTCTTTGCCAATTTCGGCAAGAATAAAAAATGGTTGGACAAAATATATTTTGAGAAAAGCTGTTAAAGGTATAATACCTGAAAAGATTAGGAAGAGAAGAAGCAAGATAGGATTTGCTGTACCTGAAAAAAGATGGCTTATTGAACTTAAAGATGAGATTATGAAAGTTTTTAATTCAGAAGAATTCAAAAGTAGGAAATACTTTAACCAAGAAGAAATTATAAAAAAGTTTAAAGAGTTTTGTGAAGGTAAGCTGAGTGACGAATACGTTAAAGTTTTTTGGAGAATTTTGATTTTGGAGTCTTGGTTTAGAGTTTTTTATAAAGAATAACAAATACAGGTTATGAATTTGAAAATATTATTAGTATATAGACACCCTGCAACTTTCATCGAAAATGATTGTAAAATTCTTAAAAAGTATTTCGCTGTTTATACGCACCGAACAAAATTTTCTATCAAAAATCTTTTAAAACTTTTCTTACTTATCAATAAAGTCGACCTAGTTTTTGCTTGGTTTGCTAATTGGTCTGCAGTTATTTCTCTTCTGTTCTCAAAACTGATGAAGAAAAAATTTATAGTAGTGGGCGGTGGTCTAGACAGCACTTGGATATTAAAAAAGAATAAGATAAAAAATTTAGAAATAAGAGGTCTTTTTGAAAAAATTCAAAAAATAATTTCTAAGTTTGTTTTTAATCATGCGGATTTTGTAATTCCTGTATCTAAGTTTGCAATGAAAGGTATTCTACTAATTTCAAAACCCAAAAGAATTAAAGTGGTTTACAATGGCATTCCAATAAGGAGAATAACTAAATGTAAAAAACAAAATATCGTTCTTACTGTGGGTTCTATAACAAATCTTAATATAAAAATGAAAGGTTTACTAACTTTTGCAAAGGTAACAACATTACTTCCTGAAATTAAATTTTTCATAATAGGAAGTTATAATGAAAAATCTTTGCTTTACCGTATACTACGAAGTATAGGAGGTAAAAATCTCTACTTCACTGGCTATCTTGACAAAAATGAACTGTTTAAATTTATGTCAAAAGCAAAAGTGTATTGCCAATTGTCTTATTCCGAATCTTTCGGATATGCTCTAGCTGAGGCTATGTTACACCAATGTATACCAATAGTGACCAAAAGAGCAGCATTGCCAGAAGTAGTTGGAAATACAGGGTTTTATGTAAAATACGGAGATTATAAGAGAACTGCCAGAACAATTAAAAAGGTGCTAAATCTCCCTAAAAATTTAGGAAAAAAGGCTAGAAAGAGGATAGTCGAAAAATTCAATATAGAAAGACGAGGGAAGGAGTTAGTGAATATTATAAAATGTTTAATGTCAAGATACGAAACTTCTGCGTGAGTTTTATTTCTTATAGCTTAAATATTTTTATAGCATAAAGGTTGCAAGGTGATCCCAATTAAAGAAAAAGTCATAAAAATTTTCTCGTATAATTTTTTATCCTTTCTTTACTTTAGACCAGAAAGCGTATTAGATGCTATTAGTTTTTTCTTTGATTACTTGCTAAATGTTTTAAGATTTTTATATAGTCTTATGGTCAGATTAATACTTGGAAGTGAAAAATCAATAAAATACTCACTTAGGAGAAGATTAAACGATCCTTTCGTGCCTTTTAGTTTTTTAGCTTCAATAATTGTTGGTAAAGAAAAAATAAAAGTAAAAATAAGAAAAAACCATGATGATTTCTGTTTATTATCACCGTTATATGAAAGGGAAATACTTCATTTGTTCAAGCCTTCTTCTAATGATGTGGTGGTGGATGTGGGTGCGCATGTTGGTAAGTATACATTGTATGCATCTAAATTGGCAAAAAGGGGCAAGATTATTGCTGTAGAACCAAATAAAGAATCATTTAAAACTCTAATTGAAAATTTGAAACTAAATAATTGTAAAAATGTAAAAGCTTACAATGTTGCAGCATTTGATAAAAAATGTAAGCTTATGTTATGGGTTACAAAAGATGAAGGAAGAAGTTCTGTTATTGAAGAAAGAAGCAACAATTTTGAAATAGTTACTGCCTTTCCACTTTCTCATATTTTAGAGGATAATAAAATTAAAAAAGTAGATTGGATGAAAATTGACGTTGAAGGAGCGGAAATAAAAGTTTTAAAGGGGGCTGAAAAATTTTTAAGAAAAACTAAAAATCTTATTGTTGAAGTGCAAGATGAAAATGAAGAAAGAGTGCCAAAAATATTAAGAAATCATTTTAAAAAAATAAAAACAATTTCAATAGAAAGAGATCAAAAGTATTATTTGGCAAGAAACTAAGATTAATTCATGAAATTTGCTATATTTGGTCTTGGTAACATAGGCTTACCATTAACTTGTATCTTTGCATCTATCGGAAAAGTGATAGCCGCAGATATCGATAAAAAGAAAGTTGAAATGATTAACAAAGGTATTTCTCCTTTGCCAAATGAGGAGCTTGTTCCTGAACTTTTGAAAAAATACGTTGAAGAAAAGAAAATAGAAGCAACTACAGACTTAGAATATGCTGCAAAAAATTCTGATGTTAAAATAATAATCGTTCCTTTAGTGATCGATAAAAACAAAAAACCTGATTTTTCTGCTGTGATTTCTGTCTCAGAAGTAATCGGCAAAAATCTTAAAAAAGAAGATTTGGTTATAGTTTCTACTACAATGCCGATAGGAGCAACGAGAAATATTGTTGGAAAGATTCTTGAGAAGAAATCAAAGCTTAAAGCTGGAGAAGACTTTTATCTTGTATACGCACCAGAACAAGCGATGAATCCTCATGTAATTAAAGATTTAACAGAAAATTATGAGCAAATTATTGGTGGTGTAAACAAAAGGTCTGCTGAAAAAGCAATGGAAATATATGAAAAGATAAATAGGAAAAGAGTGATTCTAGTAAAAAACTGTGAAACAGCTGAATTAATAAAGCTAAGTGGCGTTGGTCTTTATAGATATGTTAATATAGGTATAGCGGCAGAAATAGCAAAAATTTGTGAAAAATTTGATATCGATTATATAGAAGTTATGGAAAATACTAATCTAATTAAATTCTACCATTTACACAAACCAACAATAGGTATAGGTGGGCACTGCGCGCCTGTTTATCCTTACTTCGTCTTTAACCAATTCAAAGAATTTAAGTTGCTTAAAGATAGCATCAAAATAAACGAAAGCCTACCTAAGCGCTCTGTTGAGCTTATTAAAAAATCTGTAGGAAGTCTTAAAAACAAAAAAATAGCTGTTCTTGGGCTAAGTTACAAAGGGGATGTAAAAGAAGATAGATTTTCTCCAACTTATGAGATAATAAAAATTTTAAAAAGAGAAAGAGCAAAAATTTTTATTCATGATCCTTTTTACACAAAAGAAGAACTTGAAAATAAAACTAAAGCAAAATATATTCAGGAAAATGAACTAGAAAAAATGGATGGAGTAATAGTAGCAACCGATCATAAAGAATACAAAAGATTAGATTTTCCGAAAAATTTAATGTTTGTATTCGACGGTAAAAGCTTTTTAGATCCAGAAAAAATAACGGAAAAAGGAATTAAATATTTGGCAATAGGGAGGTCGTGTTTCTGACGGAAGTTAAAGCTGGGGTAATTGGTTTAGGAAACATGGGCCGACATCATGCTAGACATTACTTTAATTTTCCAGATGTGAAGCTTGTTGCTGTTTGTGACGTTGATAAAAATAAGATTGAAATTGCTAAAAAGTACAAGTGTAATTTCTATACAAATTACAAAAAAATGTTGAAAAAGGAAAATTTAGATATAGTTTCGATAGCTGTTCCTACAACGCTTCATGAAAAAGTTGCTGTAGATGTCCTAAATCAAGGAATACATGTATTACTTGAAAAACCAATCTCTTACGATTTAAAAAGTGCCAAAAAAATCTTGAAAACAGCAAGAAAAAACAAAGTAAAGCTTATGGTTGGTCAGATAGAAAGATTCAACCCGGTTATAAGAAAATTAAAAGAGTTTATTGAGAATAAAAATCTTGGAGAAATATTCTCTATCGAATCTAAAAGGCTTTCTATCTATCACCCCAGAATAAGGGATTGCGGTGTGATAATAGATTTGGGTATACATGATATTGATTTAATGAATTATTTATTGAGAAAACAGGTCAAAAAGGTTTATGCTGTAGCTGCTCATAGGTTTATCCCAAACATCAAATTTGAAGATCACGCATCCATTATATTAACATTTAAAAATGGAATTATAGGAAAGATTGACTTAAGTTGGATATCCCCAGTGAAAGTAAGAGAAATAAACATTGTCGCTTCTGAAAATTGCTGTAAGGTCTATATGTTGCAACAAAAAATTGAAATAATAAAAAGTTTTATCAAAATTAAAAATCGTTTATCTTGGAAGGATTATCAAGACTTCATCCAAAAATTTGCACCAGAAGTTAAAGTAATAGAAGAACAAAACATAGAACCTTTATTTATAGAACTAAGAGAGTTTATAGATGCCATTAAAAATGATGAGCCTGTACCTGTTAGCGGGAAGGATGCAATAAATGCGCTTAAAATCGCTTTAAAAGCGATCGAATCAAGTAAAAAGGGTAAGGCTATTACGATATGAAAAATTCTCTTATCGACTCAACTATAAGTTTTAAATCTTCTTTTTTTAGGTTTGGATGAATGGGTAAAGATAAAACTTTTTTAGAAAGTTCTTCTGCCACTGGTAAGGAGTTTTTATAACCTAAATCTTGATAAATTTTTTGTTTGTGAATCGGTAAGGGATAATAAACAACAGATTGTATTCCTTTTTTCTCAAGAAATTCTCTCAACTCATCTCTTCTGGAAGTTTTTATCGTATATTGATGAAAAACATGTTTAACTCTTTTATCAACAAATGGAACTTCTACTTCATCGATATCTTTAAGATGTCTTGTTAAAAACTTAGCATTCCTGATCCTTTTGTTGTTAAATTTTTCAAGTTTTTTAAACTGGGCTAAACCTATTGCAGCTGCTATCTCTGTCATTCTGTAATTATATCCAACCAAATCAACAAAATACCTTCGGTACTCGCCATGATTTCTTATCTTTCTACATTTTTCAGCTATATTTTCATTGTTTGTAACAACCATTCCTCCCTCGCCTGTAGTGATATTTTTAGTCGGATAAAAACTGAAAATTGCACAATCGCCAAAAGAACCAACCTTTTTACCTTTGAATTCTGCCCCTAGCGCTTGAGCAGCATCTTCTATCAAAAGTAAATTGTGAGATTCGCAAATCTTTAATATTTTCTCCATGTCAGCTGGTTGTCCGTATAGATGAACTGGTAAAATTGCCTTTGTTTTTTCTGTTATTTTTTCTTCTATTTTCTCTGGATCTATATTAAAAGTCTTTTCGTCAACGTCAACAAAAACTGGTTTTGCACCGCAATACAAAATTGAATTAGCCGTTGCAATGAATGTAAATGGTGCAGTAATAACTTCGTGTCCTGGTTTAATACCAGCTGCAAGTAAAGCTGTGTGAAGGGCTGTAGTTCCAGAAGATGTTGCTATAGCATATTTTACTCCTACATACTCTGCTACTTTCTCTTCAAATTCTTTCACCTTTTGACCTTGGGCAAGCATTCCTGATTTTAATACCTCAACCACAGCCTTAATCTCGTCCCTTCCAATCGATGGCGAAGCGATTTTAATCATTCTTAATCTCTCTGGAATCTTTTATTTTTCTAGCAGGATTCCCAACGACTACAGAGTATGGTGGTACATTTTTAGTAACAACAGAGCCTGCCCCAACTACACTATATTCGCCAATTTCTATACCTGGAAGAATCACAGCTCCGGCACCAATCCTAGCACCCTTTCTTATTATTGGTCCTTTAAGCTCTGGTTTTTTTAGATAAACTTGAGGGTTAATCATATATTTATCGTTTGTTAGTATAGCATGTGGGCCAATAAAAACATCGTCTTCTATTATTGTGTTTATTGGTATGTAAACACCTGTCTGTATAGATACGTTGTTTCCTATTTTTGTACTACCATCAATTACGGATAACGTGCCAACAACTACATTATTTCCTATGACTGTGTTTTCACGGATTAAAACATAATGACCGGTCTTAAATTTTGAGCCTATTTTCACATTTTTATAAATGATTGTACCGAACCGAATAATAGAATTGTCACCTATTTCAACTTGACCTTCTAAATTTAGAGGAAATTCCCCTATACTTGTATTAGCTTGTATCTCTACATTCTTCCCTAGAGTTACTTTTCTCTCCATATTAACCCCTATACTAGATAATTTCATAATTTCTCTTAAATTTTTCAAATTTTCCCTTTATACTTGCTACTAGCCAGAAGAACTGCTCCGAGCAGTACGTATATCCAGTACCCAAAAAACCTGCTTAGGATGGCTGCGCTCATCACTTCTGCAACGCTTAAATTAAAAATTTTAGTAAAAACTAAAACAGAAACTGCTTCGCTTGATCCAAGACCTCCTGGTAAGAAAGTTAAAACAGCTATCAACGTAGTAAAAGCTACAATTGTAACAGAAAAAGCTGTGCTTATGGATATACCTATAGAAAGGAAGCTTACCCAGAGTATCAGACCTTCCACCAGCCAGACTAAAGCCGAATAAACGAATGCAACAAATAAAGTTCTTCTGTTTTTGTACTTCATGAAAGCTTTGTGTAAATTTCTAGAAAAACTTTCTACCTTCTTCTCCAGCTTAGCAAACTTGAGAGTAAAAGACAACTTTCCAAAAAACTTTCTGGTTCTTCTTTCAGAAATTAGAACATAAACTCCTACACCGAAAACTGCTGCATATACTGCTACAGCTCCAGCAAGCCAGAGAGAAAGAGAGTAAAAGAAAAACAAGCCCAACAAAGAAAATAAAACTGTAATAATTACATCAAAAATTCTTTCAACAAAAACTGAAGGCAGAGAAGAGCTTATGCTTTTCTTACATGCTGCCTTAAGCAAAACTGAACGTAGAGGATCGCCAACTTTTGCAGGAGTAACATTTGATAAAAACATTCCTTGTATGTAAACTCTAGCTGTTTCCCAAAAGCCTAGCTTTATCTTAGCTTTACTCAGAAGATATTTCCATCTTTCTGTTCTTACAATTAAGCCAAAAAACCATAAGCAAAAACCAAAACAGACATAAAAAACGTTTGCTTTTGCTAGCAGAGAAACAACTTTAAAAAAGTCTGAATAATAGAGCAGAAGAGCTAACAATAGCAGCGAGAAAATTAAGAGCAAAATTCTGAGTTGCATACCTTTTATTTAGCTTCTAAACTTTAACAGCTTTTCACTTCTATCAAGGATCTTCCGCTGCTTTCACCAACTTTTTTTATACAAAGCGAATAGCTGCCTTTAGGAAGTCTTTCATAGTTTGTTATGTTTATTGCTTGATTTGTATAGATTAGCTTTATTTCTACTTGAGGTCTTGTAGAAAGTTGAGTGCTTATAAACTGAATGTTTTCCCTTGTTATGTTCGTTCCGTTTGGTAGAACATCAGAACTAGCTATTAGCTTATACTCTAAAGAGTTTGTGTCGTTTCTGACAAAGAATTCGCCTTCTGGAACGCTAAAACTTACTTTTCTTGAACTACCTATTCCTTCTGTAATAATTTCTTCTATCCTACCTGCCAAAGTTTTCATCCCTTCAAAAGCTTCGCTAAGATAACCTTCTTCCCTCATTCTTTGCAGAGTAGGATTGATGGCAAAAACAAAGATAGAAAGAGCAGTTATAGATATCAGTATTGTTAGCACGAAAGATATTAGCTGGGATATACCCTTCATAAGATTATTTTGGTCTATAAAAGAAATTAGCTTAAAAAACTAAAGTTTAAGTATGGGAAAGGGTATATCGCCTTTTATTGCTTCAGTTTTGCTGATTGCTTTTACTATAGCTGTTAGTACTATTGTCTCACTTTGGATAAATGCTTTAATGCGAAGTCAAGCAAGTGAAGTTGGTTCTGAAGCTGATTTAGCAGTAAAATGTAGGAAAGCTGGTATAAGAATTCTTGACGACACGATAAAATGCAATTTTACTGGCACGGACTACTTAAACTTTAGCTTAGAAAATACTGGTTATATAGACATGTACGATTTTAGAGCTTACCTTTACGTTAACGGTGTAACATACTCTTATGCTGTTTTAGATGCAAACACAAACCAAAACTTTACAAAAGATAGTCCGCTTAAAATAAATGAGATAAAAACTGTTAAAGTTAACATAACAGACGATTTTTCTCCTACTATGATTAGTTGGTTAAAGATTTCTACTCAATGTCCAGACGTAAGTGATAGGGTTGAGAACATAACATGTTAGCGCCAGACTGCTAAGCTAAGCTTTACTCTTTTTATCTTTCCGTTCAAATCTTGGATCATTACATATTGCTCTAAGATGCTGATAAAACCTCTTGTTGGTGCTTTGCCATAGAAAGGAGAAACTGTTAAAGTAGTTGAATTGCTGCCTGGATTTCCCAAATCATCTGTGTAGTTTATAGTAACTGTATAGGTTTTAATCTCTAAAGGTGCATAGAAAGTGCAATTCCAATTACCGTTTATTATCTGAACGTTTGAACAATAAACTTGATTGTTTATTAACAAATTTAATGTACCATTTGCTGGTTGTCCATTTCTTGTCATGTATCCTCTTGCTAATACGGAATCATTCCACCAAACTTTTGTTGCGTTTAGCTCAAGAGTAGAAGAAAGTGAGGAAGTGATATAAGTAAAAGGATTTTCACAAGTTCCATTTGTATTGCCAGAAGTGTCGTTAACGTAAACACACCATCTTATCATGCAACCAACTGTAGAATTTATAACTACAGTAAAATTTGTCCAAGCTGAAGTTCCTAACAAACTCATTTCTCCTGTTTTAGCTAAATTCCCAGTACAATTATCAAAGTAGAATATAGCATAGCTTAAACCAATGTTATCCTGCCAGTATAGATTATGGCTTACAGCACTCCCTGCTAAAGTCGAATTTGTTGAGTTATAAGACCATTGAGGTGATCCTACATCAAGAAAACCAAAACGAATAGGATATGGCTCAACGCTTGTATTTTCAAGCCAAGCCACACTTACTACAAAATTTGTAGCTTCTTGAGAACTTTTTAGCATTGTAGGTCCGTTAAATGAAGTGCCAAAAGGGGTTGATGGTGTTGAATCCCATCCTAAGGCTGGAATATACTTTTTGTAGTAAATTACATTATTCCTAACCCAAAAAACGTATAAGCTACCGTCTGAACCTGCTGTTATTGTTGTGTTAGCTGAATTGTCCGTATTATCGTCTATAACAATTCTTTCGCCCCATCCTTGTGTTTCTGTCCAATTCCTTACGTAAACTCTTCCATCGCTTCCTGTAAACACAAGATAAATTCTATTATTAACAACAGCAGCATACTGACCTTGATTACCAGAATAAAGAGCAGAATCGTCTATAGTTGTTAAGTTTATCCAATTAGTACCATTGTAAAATATTCCTCTAAACGTTAAGTTAAACCATATTGCATACATCTTCCCAGAAGAAAGAGGTAAAAGAGTTGGTCCTGAAGGATAGGCGCATCCCTCATCTGAAAGCAGTATTGGAGTGTCCCAAGAAGAACCGTCTAAAGCATTAGCTGCTATGACCCAAGGTCTATACTTTACTCCATCCCACATACAAAAACCAATCCAAGGATATTTTGTTGAATTGAGTGTAACAAATGTTCCTCTTACATAGTTTGAAACTGATATAATTCTTTCTGGCTCCCATTCTATTGTGCTTCCAGTAATGTTTCCCCTTCTAAACCTTAAATCAGCAGCTGTAGTAAACTGGCTCATAGAAACATAAACAGTTTTATTAGTAGTAAAGTTCTCAAACCAAACACTTACTCTGTAGTGAGTATCTGCATCAGCTCTAAGTACTGTTGGCTCACTCCAACTTATACCATCTGAGGAAGAAGAATATAAAACTGCTCCGCCCCATGTACCATCTGTATTGTTAGAAAAGAATATCCAAAATCTTGAACCATCGTAAAATGTTGGTCTGCCTCCTCCATAACCTAGCGTGAGCAAATAAGCAAAATCATAAATTTTATCGTTTACTGTAACTGGACCAAAAGCATAAACTCTAAAAGAGAAAACTAAACAAAACATGATAAACATTAAAACTATTCTTGAAATTCTAGCTTCCAAATTCACCATAAGCTTTTTCTACCTCTCCATTACGAAAAACTGCCTTAAGATTATAGATAAAGTTTGCTTTCTCTATTCTAGCTGGTAATAGAATTGTTTCTTTGTTTTCTTCTGGAGAATAGTAGGTGATGTTTAGAGTAAACATGGTATCTGAAGAAATGTTGAAAGTAAAGTTTACTTTTATACTAGTGTTATCACTTACACTTTCAAAAAAGTAGTTGCTTCCATCATAGCTAAAGTTTAGACTAACATTGCTTATGTTTTTGCCTAGTGAATTAAAGACCGTTGTATTAAAAGTTATATTCTGGTTTGCGTATACTGTTGGTACGTTCATTTCAATCGCTAAAACACCAAAATCGTAAGAATTTTTCACATATCTTACAAAATCTTCAAAATTATTTTCAATATAGCTTCTGTTGTTTGCAGATATTAAAAGGGATTTTTCTATTGAATGAAAAACCTCTTCATTCATTTTCTTTAAATAAATAGCTCTTAAGTTTTGTTCTGTACTAGCATATGCAGCTGTGCTTATGCCAAACCTTAGAGTTATTAAAACAAACAGGAAAATAACACACATTAGAAACATGTATTGGCCTTTCATGAAAACCACATATAAACAGTAAGCTTTGAAGGTTTGAAGTAAGTATAATTGCCTGGAATAAAATAAACTACTGAATATGCGTTGTTAGGTAATTGTAATTCTTCGCTGTCTATACTTACATTAAACTGTAAGCTTGGGAATGCTCTGCTAAGCTCTTCTAAAATTGCTGCCTTATTGTTTGTTAGAACCCAATTTGCAAGTTTTTCCTCTTTGTCCAGCGTAGAAAGAAAGTCTAAAACTCTGATTTTCATTTCTGTTGGTCTTGTGTCTGGTATATTTTCTGACTGGAAAATGGTGTAGAATAAAGCAACGACTATCATCATTCCAATTACTACTTCTGCTAGCTCAACAACACCCTTCATTCACTCACTTCCACATAAATTTCATATCCTGCAAGCAAACTATTGACAGCATCAGTATAGTTCAGCTCTCTTAGCTCTCTTAGCTTTTTTACCGATAGCCCAAGCATCTTTTCTGCTGGATATACGTTTAGGTTAAAGCCTGTAGTCGTGTTAAAAGGTAAAGAGTAGGTTGGAGAACGTATATCCGAATCTGAAGAAAAATAGACAAAAAATGTTTTAGATTGGTGCGCAGAAAAGCTTGTGTTGAGAACGATTGTCGCGTTTTTCAAATAACCTCCTTCGCAGAATGTTTGGTTAAAAAGAGCAAAAGGTATTTCTTCCTCATAGCTGTAAACCCTTACTGTGTTGTTTAAAATCATTTTTGAGCAGTCTTCGTCAAAAACAAAACCTGATAGATTAACAAGTGTATATCCTCTGTCTATTCCGCTAGTTTCTGTGATTATTACTGGTTTTTTGTAGATGTATTCGGATATACCCAATTGCTGTATATCTTCTCTAGTCCAATTGCTTGGTATTCCTAGAGACAAAATCTTTCTAAGAACTTGTAAAGCGTTTAATTTTGTTTCTACAGATTCTTCTCTGTTTTCTTGCTCAGTAACAAAACTAACATACTCTCTTAGAATAAACGCCGTAAGCAATAGAAAAATTGCCAAAGCTATGGAAAAATGTATTAGGTTCATCGAACCACTAATCTAAACGTATTTAATAATAACTTATCAAAAAGTAAAAATAAAACAAAGGTAGATAGAATGAAAATAGATTTGAGAACAATTTTGCTTTTATTGTTAGTACTGGTTTCTACCTACCTTATTCTTTCACCTTATGTCCTGAAAAGACAAGGTGTTTTAGTCTCTTATGTTGAGAATAGCGACTGCACCTTAAAGCCTGGCGATGTTATCAACAGTATACGAGGTCAGCAAATAAATAGCTTGGAAGACTTCAACAAGGCAATTAAAAACATAAAGAAAGGGGAGCATGTTACCATGGTTGTCAATAATGGTCCTGGTAGTTGTACTGCTATTGAGGACGGGTACCTTGGTATCAACGTTACAAAACTGCCTTCTGATGAGTTAAGGTTTGGAATAGATTTGCAAGGAGGAGTAATAACCATTCTAAAACCTGAAAAAAATGTAAATAATGTTGCTGAAATTTTGAAGAAAAGAGCTGTAGCTTACATGATGCCAGATGTTCAAGTTTTGGTAAACGGTTCTACCATTAAACTTGTTAGCTTATCCCCAGATGTAGTTCCTGTATTGTTAGAAAAGGGTGTGTTTGAAGCAACTATCCTAGAAAATGTCGAAATAACAAACAATACTGGAGATATACCTGTTGGTGATAATGTGTATACTGTGGAATTGGTGGATAAAGATGTGAAAGTGAATGGTGTCACTTATTCGATAAACAGTACTTTCCAGCTAGATAACATTACCTTTAAAGTGAAAAACGTTACAAACGTTTCTGTAGTAGTTGAGGCGAGCGTTTTTGGTAATGCCGATGTTTTAAGAACTTTAGGAAGTGGGACTCTTAGCTACAATTCAAACACAAAGATGTACGAATTTTCTATACCAATAGAAATTTCGGAAGAAGCATCTAAAAGGTTTAATAAGATTCTTAAGAATGCTCCGACCTATTTCAACGGTAGGCAAACATTAGTAGAAGGTTTTCTCGTTTACTATATAGATGGAAAGCCAATAAGTAGTCTTTTAATACCCGCTGAATTTGCTAGACAAGAGGTAAGACAATTGTCTGTAATAGGATTTTCTCCAAACATAAATGATGCTTCGCTTACAAGACAGAAGGTTTTTGCTTCATTAGAATCTGGTGAACTGGTAACTGATGTAAAAGTTATTGGATTTGATTCTTACAAGCCCAGCTTACAAAATGTTTCTCTTTTGCTAACAGGTATCTCATTTGGGTCTTTCTTAGCGATACTTTCTACTGTTTTCTACTTCAGGTATAAAAAATTGAAAGTTGGTTTTGTTGCTATAGCACTTACTCTAACATGTGTTTTTGTAACATTAGGGTTTTTAGCTCTTGTTCAGAAGATCTTGCCTATGTGGGTTATTAATTTTCAAACACTCTTAGGATTGATTGTTTTGATGTTTGTGTGCATGTACTATTCGTTTATTTCTGCAGAAGTTCAGCTGAAGAAAAGCGCGCATATTATCACAATTTTCCGTAAAAATATTTCTCTAAAAACTGTATCAGATTTTCTGATAATAGTTGTTGCTTTTGCGCTCCTTTTCACATCTTTTAAGTTTTTTGCAACAACTTTGCTAGCAGGTTTCATTATATACAGAATTCTTGTATCTCCTTTGTACGAGAAAAGGCTTTAGCCTGGGCTAAAATACTTTGCCTTCTCCCCGTTACAATAGAATAAAATCTCTCCTCCACAACTACACTTACCAAGAAGTGGAGGTCTTCTATAAGTTTGATTGCACTTAGAACAGATGAAGCAATCCACAGAATGTAAGATGTTCTGCTGAGAATTGCTTTTAATCACATCAGCCAATATACGTTGTTTCCCAACACCAAAAAGCTCGGACTTGGATATACCCATGGCCTCAAAAACTCTCTCTATTGGTGGTAATATCTGACTTTCTATATAGTACTTCGAGTCTATCTTTAGCCCATGTTGCTTTACATATTCAGGATCTTCGGCCCTTTCTGAAAGTAATTGGGGTCCTCGCACTATAACATAACCTATTCTATCGCCTAACCCTGGAGCTTCAGCAGGCGATCTTGCTCTCAACTTTTTGACCAATTCTACATGAGGTTGCACGCCCTTATACTCTTTTAAAGGCTTGGATATACCCTTAGTTATCACCAAATCTTCCAAAGGTACTTCGTTTCTTTCTAGCTTTAGCATTGTTTCACGTACGTAAGCAAGTGCTTTGTTTGGGCTCCTTTCTTTCAAGATTATTTCTAAAACTTTTAGCAAGGTTGTACCTGTCAAATTACACCAATCTCTTCTGACAGTCTCGATACCTTTCATTAACATTGTTTCTTTAACTTCGCTGTCTTTCTTCTCTACAAGAAGCCCTGCATATCTTTTCTTACTCAGTATTATTAACGACTTGAAAATTCCTTCTATCTTCATCGAGACTTTTCCTTTCAGCTCTTCGTTCACCCTCTTTTCCACTTCTTCTCCAAGTCTGATTGCCTCTTCCATATCAGTTGTTTTTGTATCTACCATTATACTGTCTGTGTCACCATACAAAACAGAGAATCTTTTGTCTGCCTCAACAATTTCTTTCGTTTTTTGTATTAAGTACCTGCCACAAGCAGTAATGGCATTGGCTATATCAAGCATGTATATCCTAGACCGGATATACCCGGTATATCCATAGAAAGCGTTTGTCATGTACTTTAAAGCAATCTGTCTGGCTTCTAAGCTTCTTCTCTCTTCTTCTGTTTTTGCTTTTTTAGCAAGAGTTCTTATCCTGTCTCTTTCTTCTATCAACATCTTAACAGTTTTTGGTATAACTCCTACACGGATTTTTGGAGAAACAAACTCTACGCCATTAGGTGTTTTAATAGTTTCTTCTGGCTTCTCGTCTAAACAAATTGCTGTACAGCATATGTTATAAGCTATAAATAGTGAAGGATACATGCTTTTGAAGTCCAAGTAAACAACATAGTTCGTATGCAAGCCCACCTTAGGCTCTAGAACAAGCGCGCCTTTTAACCCATGTGTTAACCTCTCCTCCTTTCTTTTTAACATCTCTTCCTCTCCAGGCTTTAAAGGAAGTACAAAATCTGCTTTGTTGAATTCTCGTAAAAGCAAGTTTTCTACTCTTGCTGATTCTCCACTATCCAAAACATCTTGTAATAGCAGCCCACAAACTCTAGCTATTTCTACAAACTTACTCAGAAGGTCCTTTTCCAACAATAATCGCAACACTAGTTCTGCATCCTTTCTGTTATACTCTATCAGCTTATCTAAGTTCTTACTGTTCCAATATTTAGCTATTTCACTATGAGTGATGTCTACCTTTCCTTCCCCAAGCATTTCTTTTGCGACATCCCCCAAACCATACCTTTTTAATCTTAAAAGACCTTTACCAACAGATTCTTTTATTAACTCGTACACATCCACAACAACTCTTCCAGTTATACTACTCTTGTACCTTATACCTACCTTTTTGGCCGTTGCTGGCTTTTTGTTGCACCTTCCTATTAGCCTACTTATATTGTTTGCACTCATCCTTTCAAGGATGAAAGGTAAGTCGAAATTGTTTATGTTATAACCTACTAGTATATCTGGATCGTAATCTTCTATAATTCTAGAGAATTCTTCCAGCATTTCCTTTTCTCCACTAAAGAAAAGAACCTGATTTGACTCTATTTTTATTGGTTTAGCCACTAAAACCAAGGATTTCTTGTCCTTGTAAGGTGGAGAAAAAGCTAAACCTATCATGATTATCTGGTCTTTTTTAGGGTCTGGTTTAGCTTCAGTGGATGGAACTGTTTCTACGTCTATGCTCATGTACTTTAATTGTGGAAATGTTGGATCGTCAAGCTCCTTCAAAGATTCTGCCTCAACTACTAAGTCTGTTTTAACTGTGTTTGTATTCGTGTTTCTACCGCTCACATGGATCCATTTCATTCCATGTAATCCAAAATCGGCCATGAAACGATTTTTAAAGAGAATGTCTGCCTCAAACACTTCTTCCACAAGATTGTTTTTCGTCAACTCTTCTCGTACTTTCGGGACTTTAGAAGGGTCTTTTAAGGTAATTCTCAAAAGCTTGTTTTTCTTGGACCTATAACCGATTGATAAATACTTCTCTTCTTCTTTTATGCTTACCAAAAGTCCTGAGAAATTTTTCTTTAAAAATTCTATAGCTTCTTCTGTGTTCTTAGGAATTACATAAAAGTAAGGTAAATATCCTCTATAGAAAACTGTTATGGATTTTTCTTCTCTTGTTTTTCCAAAAAGTCTAATTATTGGAGAGTTGTCTAGCATTATATAGTCACAATCTATAAGAAGAAACTCAAGCTCCATATTGCTAGTTTATGAAAAATCAATCTTAAATATTTCTCTCGTCTTCAAGTTTATCATCCAGAAGATCGGTTTTTCTATGAAATTACCGCAAGAGATTATAGTAGTGCTCTTATAATTCAAATAGGATGGTTGATCCGAAGATCCACAAGCTATTATGTCTGGTACTGTCTCTAAAAGATATACATCTTCAAAAGTTTTACCCACTTCGATAATTGGGTTAAGATGTCTTTTTCTTAGTAAAGCTACACATGCTTGCTCTATTGGTATTTCTAAAATTTTACTATACTTTTGAAACATTTCACCATGAGAAAGAAGTAAGGTTAAGCCTTTTACTTTAATCAGAACAGGATCTTCAAAATCAAACCTTTTATGACTAGCATCCTTTTCGCTTTTTAGTAAATACGTTTTTTTATCAGAAGGTAGTTTTTTGACTAGTTCTTCTATATCATTCTCTTTAGAGGATATACCCCCTAGTATGAAGATTAAAATGTTTTTATCTGCTTGGTTTTCCAGCCAATTTAAGAAATTCTGAAAGTATTTTTCGTTAAATTTTTCAGAATCTAAACAAAAGTTCGAAAAAAACAAACAATATACATCTTCTACTGCTTTATTAACTTCCTTCCTAAAAGGTATATCTGGATATACAACTTTTCTAACAAATATTGTGTTATCAACATTTTCACAAACTAAACCAACTACTTCGTCTGGAACAATAAGCTTAAAATCTTCTAAATTTTTGTCAAAAAATACTTCAGTTTCACCTGTCCCATCTTCTATAACTAAAGAATATCTTTCTGATTTTTTATCTCTAACTAAACAGATTAGAGAAAAGTTTTTTGCCTTTCTTGTTATCTTTCCAATAGAAATTGGGTTTACCAACTCGAATCTTTTTGACAAAATTTGTGAAATTTTTTCATACCTTTCCCTTAACATCTTAGTGACATCTTCTACAGAGATTTTCCTAGGTTTTTCCTTGAATTCTTTTACTACTATCACATCTTCTGTTAAAAATGATCTTATTGCGTCTAATGTAACAAAAGTTATGTTGTTTTCAATCAGCTTTTCGATTAAAGAGCTTACACATTCTTGATTATTATATAGATACTCCAAAGCTTGCGGATCTATCTGCAAGCCTTTCTCTAAAAACATTTTGACTATATCTTGCTTTTCCATAGAAAGAAATTATTTTTTGATACTATAAACAATTAAACCTGTTTTGTTCTCCTCTTTAGAATGAGGTAAAGGAATTGCCTGAACCTTATCCAATTTAACAAGCTCGTCTAAATATTTTTTAACAGTATTCCAGTTGACTGGTTTTTTCATTTCTGATGAGAGATAATTACAAATTGTTGAAACGTTCATGGGAAAATTACTTTTAGATAATATTTCCAAAATTTTTGGTTGTATCTTATTTCGTATGTTTGGTCTTCCACGCTTCATTTTTAACACTTTTTATGAAATTTCCTATTTTATAGTATAAATTGTTTTATAAGAATTTGTTTAACCAGGTTGTAACTCACTTATGAGTGTTAAAAATATTTGTAAGAAATTTATTGAATTTAATTTTATAACACTGTTATATAAATTAAGTTTTTATTATTGATTTAATTTCAATTTCTCAACATACAGGTAAAACAAAATTTTAAAAAATTCTTCATAAAAACTATTAGAAATTTCAAACAAACAGTTTGAAACATTATAAAAAACTTATGAAATTACACAAAAATTATTCGATTTTTCATAAAAATATTTGGAAATTTCACAAATATTGTTCGAGACCGTTGACAAAGAAAAATCTTTTGATGACAGCCAAAACTATTTCTTTATTTTCTTCAACTGGGAGATAAATTGTTGGATTAGAATGTTTTACTTTTTTCAGAAAACCAATCCTAACTAAGTTTTCCAACCTTTTCCTAAACCCTTCAACACCCATTTTAATTTGCCCACTGTTTTTCATTTCTTTATACAAAATCGGAAAACAATATGGTTGAGAATTAAAACAACCAGATTTTAAGAGATAAAATTTCCTTATAATTTGGATGTCGGTGAAATCCAATCGATCGACAATAGAAATTATATCCTCCAGGTTTTTCGGTTGTTTAACTTCTAATAAACACTCTTCTTCTACCTTCATACCATTAAATAAGAAATTTAATTTTTATAAATTCATTTGTATACTTCAAAAGTTATGTCAAGTTAATTAATTCAACGTTCACATTTTTCTCAGAAATTGTTATCAAACCACAATGTCCTTCAGGAAATCTACCTGTATTAATAATTTTTGTCTTCCCAATTAAATCAACACCTCTACTTTCATGTATATGAGAACAGACAGCAGCATCAGGTTGTTTATTTTCTATAAACTTTCTCACAGCTTCTGACCCAACATGAGCGCCAGAAGATATAATATCAAGCTTAGTGTTAGCTGGGGGCGAATGTGTAACTTGTATTTTTATTTCAGCTTCCTTAACCTCATTATATCCTTTTTCCAACCCAATTTCTATTTCTTTTTCACTTGGCTCATAAGGTAAGTTGAATGGAGTTTTGGCCCCTCCAAACCCATAAAAACCAACGTTGTTTATTACAACACCTTTACCATGAATGCTTATCTTCTCCTTTTCGAAATAACTAATCAATTCTTTATCCCATGCTCCAGGAACTACTAACAAAGGTTTACCAAAAGCTTTTAAACCAGCTACAATTAGCTTACCAAGCTCTAAGCTAGTGAACTTCTTGGTAGGGGAATCTAAAAAGTCTCCATGACAAACAATTACATCAAATTTTAAGTTTTCAAGTTTGTCTGAAAAATTAATCAAACTCTCTAAATCATTGTGTATACAACTTACCGCTACTACCTTCATAAACTACATTATTTCCCTAACCAAATATTTATTTGATGTTCTCGAAAGCAAAAGGTTACAAGGTAGAGAGAAAAATAAGATTAGAGTTTGAGAAGAAAGGATGGCTAGTGGTTCGTGCAGGCGCAAGCCTCGGAGAAGCTGACTTAATCTGTTTAAAAAATGGGAAGTGTATTTTACTTCAAGTCAAATCTACTAAGAAGGATAAGCTATACTATTACGGTCCTCTTAAGAAGAGAATAGTAGGTTTTCCCTTTTTTCTGATAGTTGATTTTGGTTATGGAACTATTAGAGTGACAGAACCAAAACATAAGATACTTAAAACAAGTGGGATTAGCCTTCAAGAATTCTTAGAAAAAGAATAAATAGTCGTAACAAAAAATCTATATAGTGGTCAGGAATGCCCATATACGTTAAAGATATAATGGTCAAACCTGTAAAGACGATTAATTATAACAAAACAGTAAGAGATGCTGCAGCATTGATGAAAAAATATGGAAAAGGATCTTTAATAGTAGTTAAGAACAAGAAGCCAGTAGGCATAATAACAGCAGATGACATTATTCATAAAATCGTCGCTAAGAATATCAAGCCCACTTCTATCAAAGTAAAAGACGTGATGTCCTCACCGCTAATAACAATAACTTCAGATAGCACGTGTGTAGATGCTGCTAAAAAGATGAGGAGAAATAACGTAAAAAGACTGCCTGTAGTAGATAATGGTAAACTGGTTGGAATAGTATCATTAGATGACATAGCAGTTGCAGTACCAGAATTTACTCAGTACCTTGAAGAAAGATTAGAAAGTACAAAAGAACCTCTAGAAATAAAAGAGGAAATCACTTCAGGTATTTGCGAGTCATGTGGAGAATATTCAGAAGAGCTTAAGCTTGTTAATGGAGAGTGGCTCTGCGAGTCATGCAGAGAGGACTTGAAGTCAGAGTAGTTTAAACTCTTTTATGATGCTATAGGTCGGACCACCCTTTTTTAACTCACTTCTGATCAAGCAAACAGAATCTACTAAAAAATCTATCTTTTCCACCCTAACTTCTTTCAGTTTTTGCACGACATAATTCTTATTTTCTACTCTTTTAACTCTACAGAGAGTTACATGTGGTGGTTTAGCATCACCACCAACCTCCTTATTAATTTTATAGATTAGTCCTTCTAACTCACTGCTCACAACACTCAACACTAAAACTCTGATAAAATTTTCGTTTGGAATGAACTTTACACCATCTAAAGTTGCTCTAATAGGTCTTACATTTTTACATATGTTACTTAACGAACTGTTTATACCTTCTAAAGCCTCTTCTTTTACATTACCTAGAAAAGAAAAGCAAATATGTAAGTTTTCGCGCTCCACAAACTTACAAACAATCGGTAATTTTTTGATTTCTTCTTGAACAGAAACTACCTTCTCTTTTACAATTTCAGGCAGGAGGAATCCGACAAAACATCTCACCATAAAAATTAGATGAGATTAAAAAGTTAAATACTATCTTAACAATATATAATTTAGTGATGCGATGGCAGACACAAAAGTAAGAGCCAATGATATAATAGGAAAACCGATAATAAGCGAAGAGACTGGTAGAAAGTTTGGTGTCGTTGCTAACATAGATTTTGTCGCGGAGAGTGGCGAGTTGTTAAACATAGTAGTAGAGCAGCCCACAAAGCCATTAATAGATTTAAACCTTAAAACAGACGAGAAAGGAAGGTACCTAATACCTTTTACTGCTGTAAAAAGTGTTGGAGATTTTGTAATAGTCTCAGAAAGCGAGCTCGTCTAAATCCACGTTATATCTACTTCGTCTATTCTCCATCTAGGCTTTATTTTGTCTTTAAAGTTTGCTTTCCACCCACTCTTATAAGCTAGTAGGCCAGTCCAGGCTATCATAGCACCGTTGTCACCTGAATACTCTTGAGGCACAACATGAAAATCTGCTCCTCTTTCTTCACACATTTTTTCCATCATTTCTTGTAATCTTTTATTAGATGCTACACCTCCGACTAATAAAACTTCCTTCTTACCTGTATGAGCAAGAGCCCTTTCTGTTACTTCTACAACCATGGCAAAGCAAGTTTCTTGTAAAGAATAGGCAATATCTTCTTTCGCTATACCCTTCTTTAACAAATTAATTGCAGCAGTTTGTATTCCAGCGAAAGAAACATCCATTCCTTTAACTACATAAGGCAATTCAACATACTTTCCGCTTTTAGCTAATTTTTCTATTTCTGGGCCGCCAGGAGATTTAAGTTTCATTTCTCTTGCAACTACATCCAAAAGGTTGCCTAAGCTAATGTCTTCAGTCTCTCCAAAAATTCTATACCTTCCTTCAACAAATGCAATTATTTGTGTGTTTCCACCACTCAAATAAACAAAAATAGGGTCTCTAGCGTTGGTAGTCAATTTCCCAATTTCTAAATGAGCGCAACAATGATTTACTTTTACTAACGGTTTCTTATATTTTTTTGAAAGTTGGGTTGCGAAATTAGCAGTTGTAATCAGGGGAGGAGGCAGACCCGGCCCTGCAGAATAAGCTATAACATCTACGTTTTCAATTTCTAAATTAGATTTTTGTAAAGCACGGGAGAGAACATCCTCCTTAATTTTGTCATGATGTTTTGCGGCTTCCTGAGGAAGTATACCCTTCCCTAAAGGAGGAACATACACGCCTCTTTCGTTCGCTAATATTTTTCCATCTTCATCGACAATTCCAATCCCGAAGGTATTTCTGCAGCTTTAAGCTAGAGCAGTACCTTCAATGCCAAGACAAACAATTCTTTCCATTTTTATCACTTTCTTAATTAATGGAAAAGTAAAAATAAATTGTGGTTCGGTGAAGGAAGAAGAATTGGTTAAAAAACTTTTAGAAATTTCCGGCTTTAAGGAACTCAATCCTGTACAAAAAGAAGCTTTAGAGAAGGGTCTTCTGAAAGGGAAAAATCTTGTTATATTTGCTCTTACAGCAAGTGGGAAGACATTTTGTGCTGAACTTGCTGCAATAAGAACAATTCTTGAGAAGGGAGAAAAAGTCGTTTATATGGTTCCTTTAGTTGCTTTAGCAAACGAAAAATATCAAGAATTTAAGAAGAAATATTCTCGGCTTGGAATAAAAGTTGCTTTAAGTGTTGGCGATTACGACTCTTCAGATCCATGGCTCAAAAATTATGACTTGATTATCGCATCTAATGAAAAAATGGATAGCTTAATAAGACATGGAGCAGAATGGATTAGTGATATTGGGTTAATAGTTACGGATGAAATCCATTTGTTAGACCAAGCAGATAGAGGTCCAACTTTAGAAATTACTTTAACTTTATTAAGAAGGCTGACCCCAAGTGCACAACTTTTAGCATTATCAGCAACGATTAAGAACGCAAAAGAACTTGCTAGATGGCTTGACGCAGAAACTGTGATTTCAGAATGGAGACCAGTAAAACTTTATAAAGGCGTGAGCTATCCGTATCAAATTAAATTTTTGGATAAAGAAGGTTATGAACTTGAACCAGGTTTACCACTAGAAGAATCTATAGTTAAAAACACTCTAAACTTAAGGAAACAAGCATTAATTTTTGTTTCTACTCGAAAGAGTGCAGAAAGTTTGGCAGAAAAACTCGGGAAAGTTATTAGTCAACATTTATCAAGGAATGAAGTTAGGGAATTAGAAAAAATTGCAAGCGAGATCGAAAATGTATTAGAAGTTCCCACACAACAATGCAAAAGAATTGCTAAATGCGTTAGATTTGGTTGTGCTTTTCATCATGCTGGACTTTTGTACAAACAAAGGTTGATGATAGAAGAAAATTTTAAGAACGGTTTAATTAAAGTTATTGTTGCAACTCCTTCTCTAGCTTATGGTGTCAATTTACCTTCATTTCGTGTAATAATGAGAGATTTGAGAAGGTATCATGCAGGTATAGGTTCTGTTTTCGTTCCTGTATTAGATGTGCAACAGATGCTAGGACGCGCAGGTCGTCCCCAATACGATTCTTACGGAGAAGGAATAATCTTAGCTAGAAGCGAAGAGGAAGCAGAAGAAATTATAGACCACTACTTTTGTGGGGCTTTGGAAGAAATAAATTCAAAACTTGCAGTCGAACCTATTTTAAGAATGTATGTTTTAGCTTTAATTGCAGCTGAGTTTTGTAAATCGGAAAAAAGTCTGATTGATTTTTTCTCTAAAACCTTCTACGCTTTTCAGTACAGAGATATTTCGGCTATAAAGGAAAAAATTTTAGATATTTTAGAAAACCTAAAAGAATGGAAATTTATAGAAAGAGAAAAGAGCAAGATTGTAGCAACTCGGATAGGAAAAAGAGTTTCTGAACTTTACATAGACCCGTTAACAGCACATCATTTTATCGAATGTCTAGCTGAAGCTAAAAGAAAAGAAATCCAACCATTTAGCTTTTTGCAAGCGATTTGTAATACAATAGAAATGCAACCTTTATTAGGGTTGAGAACCGGAGAGTTTTCTGAATTGAACGAAATAATAGCGAAAAGAGAAGACCAATTCTTACAAAAAATTCCAGAGGAGTGGGATTTAGAATTTGACGAGTTTTTAAGAAGTGTGAAGACTGCCTTAATGTTCGAGGCTTGGATAAACGAAGCGACAGAAGACGAAATTCTTACAAAGTTTAAAGTCGCTCCTGGTGAATTTTACAATAGAAGAGAAATTGCTGACTGGCTTGTTTACTCTTTACACGAACTAGCTTTATTGTTAGGATATAAAGAGTTGTTAAAGCATATAAGAAAACTTAGAGTAAGGCTGGAATATGGGGTGAAAGAAGAATTAATTCCTTTAGTTAGAATTAGAGGAATAGGGAGAGTAAGGGCAAGAAAACTTTTCTCCTCAGGATTGGCTTCGATACAAAAATTGAGAGAGACACCTCTCGAAAGTTTAAGTAGGATAATTGGGCCAAAAATAGCAATTTTGATTAAACAACAACTAGAAAATACAAAAAAGAAAGAGGGAAAACAAGAAACACTTTTCTAGCTGTGGGGATGTTGGGATTTGAACCCAAGTCACAGCCTTTTCCTTTCTTACCCGAAGGCTGGATCCTAGGCCAAGCTAGACGACATCCCCTTCTTTAGGATCTTATTTCAAGAATCACTCTTATCTTTGTTTTTGGATTTTTTAATTTTTCTATTAATTCCCTTTTCAAGTCACTTGCAGATTTGTCGCTCATTATACCTATTGTAGAAGAGTCAACGCTATCATCTTTTCTTACTGTAATTTCATTATTACTAGAAGCTTCTAGTACAGGAGAACAATAAGCTGTAATAGAATCAGAAATACCTTCAACTTCTAAAGTAATATTAATAATTTTGTTACTTTTGAGAGCATTTCTAAATTCTTCGCTAAAGTCTAAACAGGCCTTATCGGCCTTAACACCTATAGTGCTTTCATCCACTTCTTCACTCTTCGTGATTTTTATAGAAAGGTTGTCAGTGGCGGTTATTTTTGGGTTACCAAAAGCTATTACTTCTTCTTTATAAGTTTTTGTACTCATTAAGAGTTTCCAACCTTTTTCAGTTGGTATGTAAACTCCACCTTCGAAATATTGAACCATCCCTTTAGTTTCTAACATACGAAAAACAGTCCTTACCATTTCTGGTGTAATAGTTGGACTAGGTTCAGGAACCATCTCAGGTGGTTCTTCAAATTTTTTAATTTTCCCTTCCATCAACTTACCTTCCTCGCAAAAGTTAACCAACCAGTATGGATCAAACCAATATTTTTTGGTCTTGTGGTCTTTTCTACTTGCCACTCTCTTACAATATTTTCAACTGTCTTTATGTAAGAAAAACCTTTTCTTCTTATTTCTTTATTCACTCTTATAACCTCTTCTATTGTTGGCGAATAAACGGCTAGAAAACCCCCAATTTTCAACGACTTGTAAGCATGCGAAATAACTTTTTCAGGATTTTTCATGTCTATGGTTACTAAATCAACATTTTTTTCATCTATACCTTTTGTTACATCTTTTTGTTTGAGTTTAATATATTTTTCTAAGTTACTTTTTTTAATATTTTCCTTTGCTATCTTTATAAAGTGTTTGTTAATTTCATAAGTTACAACTTTTCCAGGCTTGTTATAATGAGCAAGAAAAATGGAAGTGAATCCTGAACCTGTGCCACAATCGACGATAAGACTATTCGGTCTAATTCCGGTATAGGCTAGAATTAGTGAAAGATCTTTAGGCATTATGATTTGTGGAAGTCTTTTAGCCTTTTTCTCTAGAAAATCTATGAGGTTTGGCTCAACTACTATAAATTCTTTACCAAGATGGGTTTTTAATTTATCACCAGTTTTTACCTTTTTTAATTCTTCTAATTTAATAATTCCACTTTTAGTATTGAAGTTTTTATTATTGATTTCGATTAAGTAGGATTCATCTTTGGACAATAATAACACTAGCTTACCTGTTTTCATTAAAATCACAGATACTTTTCTTTTAATTTAATAATTTTAAACAACTCCTTTTTTCCAGTTATTATTTCCTCTATCTTGCTCCCCAAATGCTTATTTAGAAGATAGCTTACAGTTGTTTTAGACAATTTTGTTTCTCTTGCTATTTGGGAGACATAAGTTCCTTCTGGATGGTTTTGTAAACAATTTATAATTTTTTGAATTTTCTTTTCATCGACTGGTTTACTCATAATTGTATGTATGTACCGTAAAATTTAAATGCTTTAAAAAGATAATTGTATGTATGTGTAGCAAAAACTATATCCAAATTGATTTGACGAATTATGAACCTTTTGAAAGTTATGTGATCCACTCCTAATTTTAAAATGAAACTGCTTAAAAGTGCCGTTAATCAAGCGAGAAGTGTAACAGAGTTAGCAGAATAATTGGAACTAAAAGGAGTAGACCTACTTTGGAGAAAGTAATAAAATGTACTAGATTTTTGAGTACCCATCCGAATAAATTAAGGCGACACATCCAAAGTATGACTCATAATTTCAAACTTTTTTCCATTTCTAATAAAGCTTTTATCCTCTTGAAAGTTAAAGGATGTGTTGATGTGAGCTCTAGTAAACGGAGCAATGGATTCTTCTCTTCCCACTCCATAGCCTTTTTCACTTCACTTTCTTCCAGTCTCAAATCTTCATACTCTTTAGAAAATTTGCCAACTTCCTTGGTAGCTGTTAGAGGGTCGGCAATGAAGAAAGGTCTCACAGCAGAATTTGTTTCATTATCTCTGGATACACTCAAACCATAAGTTATTTTAGCAAGTGCATTAGCAAGGGTTCTCGGTCTTGTATTTTCTCCTGAAAATCTATCAGCATAAAATTCTCTTAACCTAGAAAGTAGTAGCACGAGAAGGTTACTAATTATATAAATTATGAAAGCGAAAAACCCAACTAAAATAGCTGCACCAGCATTTCTCCTATCTTCTCTGCTTGGAGCAAAAATCAAGAATCTTGCTACAAAGTATGCAAGGACTGGTATAGCACCTACTACTGTCATAACTACCATATCTTTATGGTTTATATGACCTATTTCATGAGCTATAACAGCTTCTACTTCTTCTTTACTGAGATTTTTTAACAAACCTCTCGTAAGTACTAAAGTAGCTGAGCTGGGTGTTCTTCCAAAAACAAAAGCATTTGGACTTCCGACATTGGCAATTGCAATTTTAGGCATAGGTGTTTTAGTCTTCTTACATAGATTTTCTACAGTTTTAAATATCCACGGGTCTTCTTCTTTTTTCAATTCTTGCATGTTTGTAGTCCATTTTATGATGTACGGACTTACATACCATTGAACGACGACAAGTATTATAGCGAGTAGAACAATCACATATCCCCTTAACTCAAAGAAGTAGCCTATAGCAGCAAGTATACCAAACAGTAAACCAAACAACAATACTATAGTCAATGTCATTGCAAGCCACAGTTTTGCTGGCATACTAAATAATTATGCTGTACCAAATTAAAAAAGCTAAAATTATAATCGCCATTAGCAGAATAAGTAACACAACAGCTTTGCTACTTCCCCACACAATCGGGAAAGGACCTATTAGAATTAATCCGCCATGCTCTATTTTGCCTTGTTTTAACAAACCGAGAAGTATCAAAATGAACCCTAAAAATATAAATGCAAGACCAGCCAATAATAGATTCTCCATAAGTTAATTTATTTGATTATAAATCTTATAGGAAAGTATGAAAGCTTACATTATTACTACGTTCATTGGCTGCTTTGGTGTGGACGAGAACAACAACATAATCTCTTTTAGACCTTTCCCTAAAAATGTGGTAGAGGTTGCGGCCAAGCTAGATTTAGCTAGCTCAGAAATAATAGATGAAGAGAAAGAGTTGATAGAAGAGTTGAGAAAGAAAGGCTACAAAGAGTTTATTTTTTCTTCTAAAAAAGTCGGCGCTGAGAATGTAGAACCAGACAATAAGGCAGAGAAATACATTAAAGAAAATTTAAGAAAAATAGCAATAGAGAAAAAACTTTTTAAAGATCAGCTAGAGTTTAACGAATTTTTAGTAAAAATTACTACAGAACTGACAAAAGCTAAGATAAGGAAGTCTGTAAGCAGAGATAAGCTAATAACTCAGGCTGTTGCAGCAATAGACGAGCTTGACAAGTCTATAAACATTCTTGTAGAAAGGTTGAGAGAGTTTTACAGTCTGCACTTTCCAGAAATAGACAAAGCGATATCAAACCATGAAAGGTATGCTAAGCTAATTGCAGAGTTCGGCCATAGAAACAAGTTTAAAGACCCAGAACTTTCTGCATTAGCTGGGAAAAGTGTTGGCATAGATTTTGAAGAGAACGATATAAGGATTGCTCAAAATCTTGCTCAAACAATCCTCCAATTATACTCGTTAAAAGAAGAGTTTACTAAATATGTAGAAAATGCTACAAGGACAATTGCTCCAAACATCTCTGAAATAGCCGGTCCTATGTTAGCAGCAAGACTTATATCTAAGGCAGGCAGTCTTGAAAAGTTAGCTAAGAGTGCATCTTCTACTATACAACTTCTTGGTGCTGAAAAAAGTTTGTTCAGGTTTTTACACGGTAAAGGCAAAAGTCCAAGGTTTGGAATACTTGCAACTCATCCATTAGTTCAGAATGCTCCAGAAAAGTTAAAAGGCAAAGTTGCTAGGGCTATTGCGTCTAAACTTTCTATAGCAGCAAAGATAGATTTTTACTCAAAAGAAAACAAAGGTAAGGAAATGAAGAAAGAATTACAAGAAAAGATAAAAGAAATTTTATCTTCACCTCAGACTTAGGTGAGACATATATCTAAGGTAGAAAAAACAAAATTTTCCAATATATTCAAAATAGATAACAAACTAGCTACTATAAACTTAGTTCCTGGTTTTAGAAGTTCTAATGAAGAGATAGTAAAGATCGATGGGATAGAGTATAGGGTATGGGATCCTTACACTTCCAAACCTGCTGCAGCAATCAAGAAAAAATTAAAAGTTTTTCCTTTAGAAAAAGGAATGAAAGTTCTTTATCTAGGGCTTGCTGAAGGAAAGACAGCATCGTTTTTCAGTGATATTGTGGGGAAAGAGGGTTTGATATTTGGTGTGGAAATTAGTCCTAGAAGTTTAAGAGAGGCTATACCAGTATGTGAGAAAAGAGGAAACATAATTCCTATTCTTGCGGATGCGCGTCGCCCAGAATTGTACGAAGATATAATTGTTGAAAAGGTTGATTTTGTTTTTGAGGATGTTGCAGACCCACAGCAAGTCGAAATTTTTGTAAGGAATTGTGAAAAATTCTTGAAAGAAGGAGGATATGGAGCAATAGCTATAAAATCCCAATCTATAGATGTAGTTAAAAAACCGAAAGAAGTTTACAAAGAATGCGTACAAAAACTAGAAAAGCATTTCACAGTTTTAGATAAAGTAGAGTTAGACCCTTATGAAAAATTCCATTTGTTCGTAGTTGTAAAGAAAAAATAAAAAAGGAGGAAATTACCTCCAAAAATTTGTAGGCTTGATAAAACCAAAAACCTTATCTTTTTTAATTAGATTGACTCGAATCTTGTTGACATCTCTATCTTTTATGAAAACGAGTTCAACTTTTCCTATAGTCTCCATGTATTCACCTAAAAAGATTCGGCTTATAACTTAGTTGTAGGTTAAACTCTGAGAGTCTTTTCTGATCTGGCAAAACTACAGGATTTACAGGAAAACTATTCCAACAATCTTTGCAGAATAATCTTTCCTTTCCAAAACCGTCGATAAATCTTATTACTCTTGGAGATCTACATCTTGCGCACCTCATACTACTCACAAAAAAATTATTAAATTTAAAGTATACCCTCGTTTCTTGTGTGTACTTCCGGTTGCGCTAGAAAATAAGATAAAATTCTGCAAAAATACGTAAAAAAGGCATAAAATTTTCTTTTTTCAGCATTTAAAATTTAATTTTTTCTAGTTTGTTTATGAAGTTTTTAATTTCGTTGCTTGGAAATCTTACTGCAGATGCTGAAGGGTGTCCGCCTCCACTCGCATCTTTCAAACCTTCAATCAAAGTTTCTGCTAACTTAGAAAGGTCAACACTTAGTTTTTCTCCTTTTCTCAAACTAACTTCATAGTACTCCCCGAATTTTTGAGCTACACATATAACCTTGTCTTCGAAAAGAGTCTGAACATAGCCAGCAAAACTAGACTTTAAGTTGTACTTTGATTTTATCTCATAAAACACCACGTTTTTGAAAACCTTTTTATTTTTCTCAAATTCCTTCAAATTTTTCTCAAATTCCAGTTCCAAGCTTTTGAACAATTTTCTAATAAAACTATTCCTCTCTACATCCTTGTAACTTTTTGCAGTGGTAATAATTTTGAAAACTTTGTCTACATTTTTCACGTCTACAACTCTCCCAGCGTCTATCATTCTTGTAAGCATTCCCAGCTTAGAATTTCTGAATAAACTTTCTGACGTTATTTCAGAATTTCCAAACAAATCTGGATTCATTTTCCTTAGTTTAATGAATATATCCTTACAACTTTCTACACCATGATCTCCAAGAACTCCGATGCACGCTATCCACAAAATATCTTTCGGGTTTAAGAAACTTTCGTAAATTTTATAAGCGATGTAGGTAGTTGGCGCGTATATGGTATCATCGTATATCCTGGGATTTATGTAGCAAACTCTTACATAACCTTTTGGCTTATGATGGTCGATTATCATTACCTTATAAAACTTTGTCAGTTGAGTTAAAACATCAACACCAACAACAGGTATATCCAAAATTACTACAAACTTATGATCAACTTTTTTAACCTTTTCAAAATCTTTAATCCCGAAACTATAGTTAGATTCTGTTACAACATTGCTTGTGTCAATTTTCAACTTTTGTAAGAGCTTATAGATGATTGCTGCAGAACAAATACTATCAACATCATGCCCATGCACAAGAGTAGCACTAGATTTGCACATGTTTTTCAAGAATTCTTTAGCTTGGCGTGCAAGTTCTTTCCAGATTATTCCTCACCACTTAACTTTTTGATGGTTTTTTCGTCCAAAATTATAACAGGCACTTCTTGTTTTTGTTCAGAGCCGTAGAGGTAAAATTCTATCAGTGATAAGAAACTATCAATATGATGCAGAATTAACGCTTCAAAGTTTCGTGGGGGCGTAGGTCCTGTTTCTCCAAAATGACTAGCCACGATATGGATCACCTTTTCTGGGAAGCCACGCGAATAAAGTTCAGCAGCTCCCAACACAGAATGGTCTAATGATAAATCAGTTCTTTCAACACCCTTTTCAGTACTTTTCCATTCAAACACTTTCATTAGATCATGCAATAAAGCGCCAGCAATAAGTTCGTCCATATCCACCTTTATTCCGTATTCTTTTTCCAGTGTTTCTGCTGTTTTTATACAAAGTTCTGTTACTGCAACAGTGTGAGTTACTAAATCTCCTCTTTCAACAGTTCCAATGCCACCAACCGTAAATAAAACTTTGACTTTAGACACATCTTCAGGTTTATATTTTTCAAAATTTTTATTAGACAATTTAGGGTTAGTTAAAAGAGATATTACCTTTTCTCTTAATTCTCTGTTTTTTATTTGTTTTGCTAGCTCAAGCAATCTTTGCATTTTGTCTCACCTGTTTTTCCTCCTTTTCTATAAAAGCTCTTCCACCTTGCCATTGACCTTTATATAGGTTTGATCTTCCTTCTACCTGATGAAAAACCATGTTTGCTATTCTTGCCCCCATTTCAAGTTCGAAATCCCTTTTGCCAATATTGACCATGACAAAAGAAAAATTCCCACTATATCCAGGATCAGTTCTTATACCTTGAACAACTATACCACATTTATACAAGGTTTGTCTAGGTATAAACCAACCAAAAAGATTCTCAGGAGTGTTAATTTTTTCGATAGTGACACCTACGTAAACTTTCCCAGGCTTGAGTTTGACTTTTACACTCTTACCTTTTTCAAATTTTGCTATCAGTTTATACTTGGGTGTCTTTCTTGTATCCGTGTATAAAAACCCTTCATCATCTTCCATTTCATAAAGTTCTCCTATTCTTAAATCTATTCCACATCCTTCGAAGTTGATGTTCTCCTCCTCCAAACCTTCTATTAGATTCTTATTTCTAATCAACTCTATAACTTTATCTATGCCTAATATCACTCGTATTCACCCAAACAACGCACTCAATCCAGCTACAGCAGCTTCTTCTTTCTTCTCCTTATCTTCATGAGCTTCTTCTTTCTTGGCGGTTTCTGATGCAGCAACGGTAGTAGCAGGAACTTGCTTTATAAGCTGATCTATATCTTGTCCTTCCAGGCTAGCTACAAGAGCTTTTAATTTTCCTTCATCTACACTTGCACCAGCTGATTGCAGAACTTTTGCAAGGTTCTCTACTGTTATTGGTTGTTTAAGCTCATGAAGCAGTAAGCATGCATATACTTCTTCCATTCTATTTTACACCTCCAATTATTTTATTTTCTAAAAGTTTAGCTTCTTGATAAGCCTTTGAGAGCAAATATCCGATATTTTCTTTTGTCGGATAACCTATAGCTATTGAAACATTTAAAGCTTTACGGAAGCATTCTTTTATTAAGTTAAGATAACCTTCACCAACAAGCGAAAGAACTTCACTACTATAAATTTTTCCGTTATCAAAAAATGCAACAATTTTTAGGGAAACCGATACAGGTTTTATCTGTAATTTACGAAGTACAGCTGCGAGGTCTTTTGAAATTTTATCACCTTTTTTAGCAACCACTGTATCTTTCCTTATTACTATCTTCCCACCTTCCGTGCCGATTGGTATCTTTACTTTAGCAAACTCGCTTATTACAGGCCCGGGCAACAGTTGTGTTGGACCAGCTTTAACCATTATATCTTCTTCTGCTATGTCACCCTCTTTTGCAAATACTTTCGGTCTTATTTTCTTGATTTCGCCATATAACTTAAAGCAATCTAAATTGCTGAAAAGAACTGCTGGTTGGAGAGGGATAAATTCTTCTAACTTCTTAATGTTTTCTTTTGAAGAACTTTTTAAGGCATGCAATAGTATAGACTTTCTAACCACCTTTAAAGTAGCAAAACTTTCTATCCCTTTTTTAATCTCTTGTAAGGGAGCAGTTTTTAGCTTAAACAGATCAACAATTCCTATAACAGGGTAAGATTCTATCATCTTCTTCAACTCTTCTACAGCTTTTATTTTTTCTTCTCTCACCATTTCTTACACCTTTATTTCGATAGGCTTACTCATCGTTAATTTAAGAAGGACATTTTTTATGTTTCTCTTACCTTTTGGTAAACGTGCTTCAAGATGTTTTAACAAACTTTCTATATTTTCACAAATTTCTTCATCTTTCATGTCTTCCTTTCCGACTATACATTGAATTACTGGCGCATTTTTTACAACAATTCTAACACTTTTCTTCAAGTCCTCTATCATACTTTCTACATTTCCAGAGATAACTTTGGGCATCTTATGTCTAGGAGCTAAAAATTGACCTAAATACTTTCCTATAAGTGGCATCATGTTCGCTTCTGCCAAGAAAAAGTCAACATCCTTTATAAACTTTCTTACAGCTCTTTTGTTTTTTGTCAGGTTTTCTATATCTTTACTCGTTAATATTTCACAATCTAAACCTTTTAGCGTATCTGAAAAAACGACAACTTTTACGTCTCCTCTTCCATGCGGCAATACAAATTCTTCAGCTATTTTGTTTTCCGGTTTTTTAACGTCAAACTCTTTTAGGTTAACAATCAAATCAAAGCTTTGAGTAAAGTTTCTCTTCTTAGAAGCCTTTCGCAATTCTTTGATAGCTTCTAATATTTTTTGGTTCATTCCAACCCTCCTACCGAAGTAGTCAAGCGGGTAAAAGATTATTCGTTAGTTAATTATTTAAGCCTTAATTATCTCATCCCACTTGCCTTCATCGACTTCTTTTATCACATCTTTCGGTCTTTTATTTTCTACAAGCACCCCGTTCATAGAGTTGCAGGTACCTAAGACCATTTTTACTATTTTCTTCAAATCTTTGATAAGCAATTCCTTTTGCTTTTCTTTTGCGATTTTAACAACTTGCTGCATACTTAGATTGCCAACCGAAGTTTTGCCTTTACTTTTGTCCTCTTCAGTAATTTTAGCAGCTTCTATGCCAAGCTCTTTCAATATTAGTGCACTTGTTTTCGGCATTACTTTTTCACCTTCTCCAATACTTTCACAAGATCTACAGAAACAGTTACAGGGATAGGGACAGTAACTTCTACAAGTTCTATTGTACACTCCCGTTTTATTTTATTATATCTGACAACTTTACCTTTTTCACCTTTGAACGGACCACCTATTACTTCTACTAAATCTCCAGTGTTAAGTTCGATCTCAATTTCCTTTGGAGTCAAAAACTTTTTTATTTCTTCCACATTTACGGGAGTTTTTATTATTCCACGAATGTGTGGTATACCTTGGATACTTTTTTCTATATCCTCTATAACACCTTCGACAAAGATATAACCTTTGATTTCTTCTGGGTGAACAATTGCACCTATATTCAGACCTGAGGATTTCGCCTTAGCAGCTACAAGTTCAGCTACTATATTTTCTCTTCCAACTACTGTTTTTATTGTGTATATCAAGTAGCCATCACCCTATTAGCAAAACTGAGATTAGATAGATTATAAAACCTATTAACCCAACCAAACCAATTCCTATCGCACTAATTCTTACAGCATCTTTGAAATCTTCAAAACTAGGCCTTTTAGCTACCATTAGAACCCTTTTATAGTTTTCTAATTTTTCTTTTAATTTAATCTCCATAATCACTCCTCCACAAAGTCTATCCCAAGAATTTTTTCTATATCCTTTTCTTTGGAACCTTTACCACCAAATACTTGATGAGACTTGATACCAGTCACTACTACTAAAGCTTTTATAGTATCTTCTAGAGATTTGTCTATCTGAACACCCCATATTATCTTTGCATCTGGAGAAAGCCTACTAGCTATGGCTTCTGCTATTTGTTGGGATTCTCTTATTGTTATGTCTGGACCCCCAATTACATCTATCAAAGCCCCAGTTGCACCATCTATATCAACGCTTAATAGAGGATTGTTTAACGCTTTTTCGACTGCTTCAATAGCCCTATTTTCTGTATCGCTTTCTCCCATTCCTATCATTGCGAGCCCGCCTGATTGCATTATTGCGCGTAGGTCAGCAAAATCCAGGTTTACTAAGCCAGGCTTTGTTACCAGTTCTGTTATTCCTTTAACTGCGTTTACCAATATTTCATCGCATACTTTGAACGCTGTAGTAATAGACACATCAGGAACTATTTCTAAAAGTTTATCATTTGGTATCACTATAAGAGTGTCGGTGACATTCCTTAAATTTTCTAAACCTTCTTTTGCATTTAGCATTCTTTGTCTCCCTTCCATGCTAAAAGGAAGTGTAACTATTGCCACAGTCAATGCTCCTAACTTTTTAGCAACTTCAGCTATTATAGGCAAACTTCCTGTGCCAGTGTTGTGGACAACAAAACCTTCTGCTATAAAATTGTGGCTCCCTTCCACAGTTATATCATAAACTTCTTTTTCACCAATTTCTTCTACAGACTCTATCTTACTAAACTCAAAAAACTTAAAGAATTCTGACGAGGATCTTATTTCAGGCACTTTTCTTAGAGTAACAACTAAATCTCCAGGTTTTAATGATTCTGCTTGGGACCACTCCAATTTAAACTGAGAGAATCTACCACTCTTATCTGGGTTCAGCGGAACAACTCTTAGAAAGGGATGATCATAAGAGGCTTTCAATTTATAGTTTCTTGTCCTTATTTCAAAAGTTCTTTTAATTCCAGTCTTCATAGCAGCAAGTACTCTTCTTTTAACGATAGTTCCATTTTCTAGAGAATACACAAAGGAATTTGGTTGAATAGAATCTATTCTTACAGGTCCTTCAGGGTTGGTGTATATAAGCGAATCACCAGTTAAACAACCGCCACCAAGTCCAGCTGTTAAAAAAACAAGGTCAGCTCCCTGCAGAGCCTTCTTAATATCTTCTTTGTTTTCTTTTGCAGCTTCCATGCCAATCTTTGGGTTTGCACCTGCCCCTAAACCACAAGTTGTTTCTTTCCCTATCAAAACCTTTTTGTGCGCATCTGTATACAGCAAGTCTTGAGCATCTGTGTTTACAGCTATTGTCTCAGCACCAGTTATACCTACTTGCATAAGTCTTGTTATAGTATTGTTGCCAGCTCCTCCGGCACCAACTACTTTTATCTTTGTCTTTATCTTTTCTACAATCTGTAAAAGTTCTTCATCTTCTTTTAATTTTTCGGAAATAGGTTTTTCTGAGAGTTGTTTCAATCCCATAAACATCTGATATAACTTTTAGGAGACAAAAATAAATGTTTATTTATTGTAAACGTCGACGAAAGAAATTTCTCTTATTTCTTCTACCCACCTAAAAATAGTTTCAGCAATTATTTTTCTCAAGTTAGACGGAAGATCCAAATGGTTTTTTATCTTAATCTGCGCAGAGCCATCTTCAATTTTAGTTTCGATAAAATTGTTCTCTATACCAGTAAAATAATTAATCACAGAACTTACTTTCTCTTTAGTTTCTGTAATAGTTCTTATTACTTCTATCTCGTATATTAGTGTTTTTCCAGCTAATGGATGATTGAAGTCTATCTTTACTCTTCCACCATCCACACTCAACACTCTGCCCTTGAAATTATCCACACTCACATAACTACCTACCGCGGGCACAGAATCTCTAAAAACAGAGACTGGGACGGACTTTATAAGTGATTCCTTTCTTTCTCCGAAAGCTTCTTCAGGTTTTAGCTCCACTACTTTCTTTTCTCCAACTTCCATTTTCCTCAAAACATCTTCTAAAGATTTGAGTATGAAGCCACCACCAATTATTACAGGAACAGGACCATACTTTACTCTTGGATCATAGACTTTCTCTTCCTTTGCTTTTTCCTCGTTAGTTACATCAAAAACAATTCCAGTCTCTTTTATTCTGCCAACGTAGTCTATTAACACAAAGTCTCCATCTTTCGTGGAATCACCTTTTTAAGCATTACTACAATTTCGTGTAAAAGTTTAAATTCTTTACTGTAGTTAAGGATTTAAATTTTACCATCCATAACAAAAGCATGTTCAACAACGAAAAAGATTGGAAAGAATGTTTGAACGAAGAAGATAAAAAGGTACTAGAAGAGCTAATAACAGCTACAAAAAAGCACAAATGTGCATACTCACAAGCAGACGATGTAAAAGTGGCTCAGCTTTGGTGTGCTCTTGTAGAGATGAAAAAAGAGTTAGATAGCACTAAAGCAATGCTCGGCAAAGTAGAAGAGCCGTTTAAGGCTATAGTGGAAGTGGGAGAAGCAGAGAAAAAGAAGGCAATAGAGAGAATAATCTCAGAGATAGTAAAACCAACAGACAAGGAAACACAAGAAGCTACAAGAAAGCTAGTAGAGAGCTTAATGAAGTTTTAGTCAGTGACTGATCAAAGAATCAAAAACCAGAATTACAAGATTACGAAGTTTATATTAGCTATACTTTGGTAACATCCCTTTTTTTCAATTTTCTTACAAGTTTATGAGCATTTAAGTTTCTATTAGCAAGCTCGATTAAATTTTCCTTTAAGGAAAATGGATAAAGAATAGAGAAGAGTAGTATGTAAACAATTTCGTTATTCGTTAAGTTTTTACCATAACCTTCATGAAAGGCTTTAAGAGCAGCGTCACATTTTTCTGGTTCAAGACTTAGAATGCTACCATCATAAGTAATTACATCACACATTTTTCCAAATTCGGTCGCTTCTGTAAAAAATTCTAAATCAAGGTTATAAATTTCGCCATCTTTAATGATACAATTTTCACTTCTACAATCTAAAAATGAAAAGCCATAATCATGAATTTTTCTTACTCTTTTGCCAATCTTTTTTGAAATTTCATACACAAGTTCAATTTTTGTATTCTTGTAAAAATCTGGAAGTTTCTCACCTTCAATTTTTTCCATACATATAGAATCTTTGGTATACCAGTAAATTCTTGGAAATTTAAAACCTAGTTTAGATAAAATTTCTCTCGCTCTAATTTCATTTTCTATCCTTTTTTGGGTAGAAGGAAAATAAAATTCATTTTTAACTCTCAGCTTACTTATAGAGTCAAAGAAGTCAGCAATGTTATAGAGAGAAAAAAGTAGAGCAGGCTTGACAGAGTCAAATTTTTTAATCACTAATTTTTTTCCTTCTTTTTCTTCGAATTCTATTTTATTTGTTTGCCATTGAATGTTTTCGGGTTTCATAATCGAATAGAGAGTGAAATTATTTA